>ERZ507155.4-NODE-4-length-92516-cov-6.89229_pt1 | contig 92516 bp, 86 predicted proteins | sample MGYA00513771_ERZ507155 | MGnify/ENA metagenome assembly ERZ507155
TCGCATCGGAGGTACATAGGTTAAAAGGCTCTAAATCGCAATTTATCGAGATGTTCGGTAATCCCATAACTAATTCGCAGAATCGTCCCACAAAGTTATTCATTGATGTCGTGAAACTCCAAAGGGGATATGATTTGCCGGTGCAGGATAGGGTAGAAGGAGTCGTTCCAGTCTACGGCTCAAATGGAATATTATCTTATCATAATGATTCAAGAGCTGAGGATGGGATAATAACAGGTAGATCGGGGACGATTGGAAAAGTATATTTTTGCAGAGGCGAATTTTGGCCGCTCAACACTACTTTATATTCGGTCGATAAACATGGGAATAATCCAGTATTTTTGACGGCTCTCTTGCAATTTTTTGACCTGTCTCGTTTTTATAATGGGACAGGAGTTCCGACGCTTAACCGTAATATCGTTCATAAAGAGAGAATAATCGATATCCCCAGGAAAGAGCAGGACCGCTTTGCAGCCTTTGTCGAACAGACCGATAAATCAAAAGTTCTAATGGAGAAGTCGCAAAAAATAGTACAAATGTTGATAAAATTGATTTTTCAATTAACAAAAATTGATATTGAATATTGCAACGATAGAAAAATCTATTCAGATATGCTATAATGAGCATAGAAAGGAGATTGTATGACAAACTTCTCGTATTTAAAACAATACCCGCAATTCGAGGAATTATCGACATACTGTGAGGATGCCGAGAGTTTTGCCATCTCGCGGCCCGGATTATCGGCAATGTCTGCTCGTAACGCGCTCGAATTTGTCATCAAGTATATTTATAAGGCAAAGGCGGGTTATTTACCTGTTCGCGCAAGTCTGTTTGAACTGATTGACAGTTATGAAATCAGCAATTTTATCAATGACCAGGTAATTAAAGACTCATTGCATTATATTCGAATCCTAGGTAATAATGCGGCACATAATAATAGAATCAAACAGACGGAATCGTTGCTCTGTTTGGAAAATCTGCACTTTTTTGTAGGAGAGATTCTGATTTTACTTGGGGTGGTTAAGGATTACCCCGAATTTGACAAATCGCTGCTTGATAAAACCACGCTTGAAAAGCCTATTGAACCGAAGACAATCAAGGTTGAAGGCCCTGCCGAAGATGTATTCAAAGAGGCGGTACATAAAGAAACACAATTTAACGCAGCAAAGCCCGATTATATGAGCGAGGCGAAAACTCGCAAGATTTATATAGACCTATATTTGCGTGAGGCGGGTTGGGAAGTTTGCGAAGAGAAGGATGTTTGCGTACCTGGTAAAGCGGGGATTGAGATTCGTGTCGAAGGTATGCCCAATAATACCAACGAAGGGTTCTGCGACTATGTTTTATATGGCCGCAATGGCTTACCCTTGGCGGTTGTAGAGGCAAAGAAAACGAATGTATCTCCCGAAAAGGGCAGGCATCAGGTCTGTTTGTATGGTGAATGCCTAAAAAAGAAATATGGATATGCGCCGATTTTATATTACACCAACGGCTATACTATCAAAATTATTGACGGTATTTATCCTGATAGAGAATTGATGGCTTACCATACGATTGATGAGTTAGAACTCATGATTCAACGGCGCGATCGTGGCAAAATTACAGACCTCAAAATTAGCGATGAGATTACAAACAGGCCTTACCAAAAGATGGCCATTACAAGTATCTGTGAGCATTTCAATAATAACAATCGCAGAGGCTTGCTTGTCATGGCAACAGGAACAGGAAAAACGAGAGTTGCCATCTCGCTTGTAGATGTTTTAGCTCGAAACAATTGGGTGAAAAATGTTCTGTTCCTGGCGGATAGAACTTCGCTTGTCAGTCAGGCAAAAAAGAATTTTAGCAAGTTGCTTCCGCACATGAGCATTTGCGAATTATCGGGTAGTGGGGAAAAGGATATGAACGCAAGGCTTATGTTCTGCACCTATCAAACGATGATAAACTGCATCGATATTGAACAGAAAATCTTTACAAGCGGTCGGTTTGATTTAATCATTATCGACGAGGCGCATAGGTCTATCTTCAAAAAGTACAGTTCGATTTTTGCATATTTTGATAGCCTTTTAGTAGGTTTGACTGCAACACCGCGCGACCAAGTCGATGCAAATACATATCGCATATTTGGTTGTGAGAGTGGTATTCCGAATTTTTCCTATGACCTTGCGGAGGCTGTGCGCGATGGCTATTTGGTATCTTATAATGAGCCGTTGGAACGCAGCACAACCATTCTTGAAAGGGGTATCAAATATAACGAGTTGTCAGAAACGGAAAAGGAGCAGTATGAAGAATTATCGCTGTTCGATGAATACGGCGATGAAGTGAGCGGAAGTAAAATTTTTAGGAGCGTGTATAACAAGGATACCTGTGACCGTGTGCTTGAAAGTTTGATGAATGAAGGCCTAAAAATAGAGAATGGGGATAAACTCGGTAAGACCATCATTTTTGCGTATAACCATAAGCACGCAGAATTGATAGTGGAACGCTTCAACGCTCTTTATCCAAATAAACCTGATTTTTGTAGGTTGATTGATAACTATGTGAACTATGCGGATGACTTGATTATTAAGTTTGAAACCGATCCTGATTTTCAAATTGCAGTGTCGGTAGATATGCTTGACACAGGTATTGATGTGCCGTCCGTATTGAACTTGGTATTTTTCAAACCAGTGAAATCTTATATTAAGTTTGTACAGATGATTGGTCGTGGAACGCGTCTCTGCAAGGATATTTTTGGTCCAGGTAAGGATAAAACTCAATTCCTGATTTTCGATTGGTGTCATAACTTTGAGTACTTCTCTATCCCCGCGCATACGCAGCAAGGTGGAAAGACGGTAATTTCTTTGACCCAACGGTTGTTTGAAATGCGCCTGGATATTTTGCAGGAGCTACAGCATATTGAGCATCAGGAGAACTCGTTTAATAAGGCATATCACGGTCACTTGAAAGAACTATTACATAAGGCCATTGAGACCGTAAAGGGGAACAGTGCCAGAATTTCGGTACGACAAAAGATGTCGTATTTGGATAAATATACTGATGTAACAGTATGGCAGTGTATTTCACCAGTTATGGGTAAAGAAATAAAACTGCACATTGCACCGCTTGTAGATGATGCGGACCAAGGGAATCAGTATAGCAAGGCCTTTGATTGCAAGATGCTCAATATCGAATTATCGTTATTGGTTAATGGTACGGTAGCGGGAGCTGAAAGCAATGTAACTACGGTAAGAATGCTTGCGAAATTCCTTTTGACAAAGGCATCTATTCCTCAAATCATGGAAAAGGCAGCTCGTTTGAAAGAGGCTGAGAGCGAGCAGTTTTGGTTGAATCCGACAATTGAGAAACTTGAATGTTTGCGTGAAGATTTGCGCGACCTGATGAAGTTCCTTGATGACAGTAGCAATATTTTGTATCTAACTGATTTCCATGATGAAGAGGTTGAGATTCCTGGTAGTGGTACGGGCATTTTTGATATCCGTACATATAAGGAAAAAGTCATTGACTATCTTGCCGAGCATGGAGATAATCCCGTTATCCATAAAATTAAAAACTTGGAGCAATTGAATCCTTCGGATCTTGAGGAATTAGAATTTATCCTTTGGAATGAGTTGGGAACAAAGACGGATTATGCTAAAACGACTCAGACGGAAAACCTAGCGGTATTCATTCGCAGCCTTGTAGGGTTAAATCAGCAGGCTATTAACGAGAAGTTTGGACAGTATTTAAATGAAAATGTCTTGAATTCGCAACAGCAGGAATTTATAAAAACCATCATAAACTATGTAAACGAGAATGGAGACATTGAAACCGAGGACTTATTAAATACTGCGCCATTTGATGACCAGGATATTTTGGAATTATTCGGTGAGAAAATAAAGATTCTGAATTTAATCGTGAATACCGTTCATGGTGTGGTTCAGGTGGCGGTTTAGAATGGACGTATATGTAAGGATTTTTATGGATTTTCCATACTATAAGGTCTGCAAATTCAGCAATACAGGCTGCTGCTATTGCTGAAGAACAGGAAAAAGCAAAGCGTGTTACAGGTGGTTGCAGAAATAAATGCAAGGAAAGATGCTTTATTTAAAGGACCGAAAAGAAAACATACCAAAATATTATACTTTTTTTATAAATTTAAGTGTATTGATTCACGATTATATCGTAAATGGTATTGGGGAAGAACAAGTTGCCGATATAACGAATCAACTCCTTCCGAATGAGGCATATAAAACCTATAAAAACAATTGAGAAATTGAATACTCATCTTGTTGATTTGAAAGAAAAAAAGAGCCCGAATAATAAAACATCGGGCTTTTTTTAGTCTTGTTTGAATTTTTCCAAGATTTTACGGCAGATCGGTTTTGGAACGTATTTGGAAATATCACAATGAAAGGTAACCAATTCTTTAACGGCCGAAGAAGAAACGAATTGGGTTTTGGTGGTCGGCAACAGCAAAATGGTTTCGATTTCCGGATAAATGTCTTTATTGTATTGAAACAAAGAAAATTCGGCTTCGTAATCGGTATAATTCCGAAGACCACGAATGATGATGCGAATATCGTTTTCTTTGCAGTATTGAACGACCAACCCATCGTAAGAAGCAACGATTACGTTGGTTAAGGATGCAACGCAGGATTGAATCATGTCCATTCGTTCGGCAACGGAAAAAATCGTTTTTTTCAAAATGTTGTTTGAAACCAGAATGTGGACTTCATCGAATAATTTGCTGGCGCGATAGATGATGTCGTAATGACCGTTCGAAAAAGGATCAAACGTTCCGGGATAAACTGCTTTTCTCATATCAATAACCTCATTTCGTTATCATTATAACATATTTTTATGCTCAAAAACATACATTTTTATTCGAGGGATATAAATGAAAGTTTGGTTATGGGTGTTGGGATGTATCGGATTGCTTTGCGGTTGTCGGCAAAAATCTCTTTCGGTCGAATATGAATTGGTGTTGGATCAAAGCGTGGTTTACGCTTACGATTTGCAGGATGAGAAAATGGTTCAAATTCGTTGTGATTATCCGATTGAAACTTATGAAGATATTTTCGATCTTTATACGGTATATCAAAATTATTTGCCGATCGGATATGGATCGTTGGCGGCTCCTAATTTGGAATTGCTGGATAGTTTTAGCGAGCAGGATCATATTTATTATGAGGTCAATGCCTTTATTTTATTAATGGATTATGAGAAATTCCAAGATCTTCTTGCGGCGACCAATAAACTTTACGGCTACGGTGTGCCGCATTTCTTTTTAAATGGGACGGAACTGGCATAAAGCGACAAAAAAAAGCAAAAATGAATGCTAAAATACGCTTGTTTTTATGGTAAAATAGTCCTAGAGTAGGTAGGATGGTGGATCAACATGAAAACAATTGTCGTCGCAACCAACAATCAGCATAAAGTAGATGAACTTGCCCCGCTGTTTCCGTCGGTTCGGCTTTTGTCGTTAAAAGACATCGGTTATGTGAAACCCATTTTGGAAAATGGTCGTACATTTGAAGAAAATGCGCTTTTAAAAGCCCGTCAAGTGGCAAAAGATTTGGGGTATAGCGTTTTGGCCGATGACTCGGGATTGGAAGTAGAGGCCCTTCAAAATGCCCCCGGTATTTATTCGGCCCGTTATGCTCAAAAAGGGGATGACCGATCGAACAATGCGCTTTTGATTGAGAATTTAAAAGGAATCGCCAATCGGAAAGCACGCTTTGTCTGCGTTCTTTGCATTTGCCAGCCGGATGGCAAGCATCGTTTTTTCAAAGGGATTTGCGAAGGAGAAGTTATCGATGAAGCCAGAGGAAGTAATGGATTCGGGTATGATCCGCATTTTTATATTCCCCAACTTGGCAAAACCTTCGCCGAAATGACGCTTGAAGAAAAAAATACGCTTTCCCACCGCAAGAAGGCGTATCAGAAAATGAAAGAGCAGTGCAATGAAGATCTTAGTTTTAAGTGACAGTCATCAACAATCCCTGAACTCGGATTTCGTTAAGCAATACGATGCGGTTTTTCACTGCGGCGACTATGGAATCTCCCGAGGAATTTTAGAACAAAACAAAGCCTATTATGTGGCGGGAAATTGTGATGTATTGGGCGCCAAAGAATTGGTTATTCGGTGGAAGGGACGAACGGTTTTATTGACTCACGGCCATTTGGAATCCGTTAAATACGGTTTTGACCGGTTGGTTTATAAGGCGCTAGAATATGAGGTTTCCGTCGTTTTTTTCGGACATACCCACCGTCAGACGGTGTTTGAAGAAGACGGTATCCTCTTTGTCAATCCCGGTGCTTATCCGGATTCGTATGCGGAAATCACCGATGAGGCGTTGTACTTGCATCAACAAGGAAAGATTCGAAAAATGTTGTTTAAGTGGTGAGGTATATGTTTTTAAACGAAATCTTGCAGTTGGATAAAACGATTTCTTCCATTAGGAAGATCGATCAGTTTCTTGCCCAGTGCGATAAAACATCCAAAGATTATTATATGGCTTTTGCTTATCGGACATTGGTACTGCATGCCATTGGGAAAACCAATGAAGCACTGAAATTGTTGTACACGCAGATCAGCAATCTTCAAATACTACCGGATGAAGGGATTCTTGCCCTTTGCGATGCCATTATTGAAATTACCATGGATGTCGGACGCTTGGACCAAACCAAAAAATACATGGAAATCAAACGGCGGTATTTGCCGGTATCGCAATCACATCGTTATACGAAGGATTGTATCCGCTTGGCGTACGCATCGAAGGAATATCAACAGGCTATTCGATTGATTGAGTCTTTTTTAAAGGACGATTTGCCCAAAGAAGACGAAATTTGGGCAAGAGAACAATTGAGTACGATCTATTTGGAAGGACATCAATACGATTTGTTTTTGGAATCGATCCTTCCTTTACAGGATTATTATCAAGATACGCTCAATATGAATCAGTTGGCCAAAATAGAAGTTTCGAAGATCAAGGTGTTCTACGAACAGGGGAATTATATCCGTTTAATCGGCGATGCCAATCGTTTTTTGAATGAACATGCGGCTTCTATGGCCATGAAAGTCGATGTGGCAACGTTGTTGATTCGCAGTTATTTAATCAGCAAAGATTACCGGAAAGCGGCGATTATCGAGAGTAATTTCGAAGAGGAAATCATGAAGGTTCCTACCGAAATCGCCCTTGAATTTGCCAAAGCCGCTTTGGAACTTTATACCAAAACGAACTCTTTGGTTTCCATCAAGCAATATCAAACGCTTCTTCAAACGTTAGAACAAACAAAGAAAAACAGTAAAAAAGCAGTCAAACGGCACCCCAAAGAAATCGTCATTCCCCATATCAAAGAAGAAGAATCGGAATCGCTTTTTTCCGTTCCGATTTTAGAACGCGTTGTACTTCCTGCTAAGATGCCGACGGTTGTCCAAGAAGAAGTGCAACCGACCAAGACGGTTTACATCTCCAAAGCCTACGATCAGTTGGCGAACCTGTTTAAAAGCATTCACAGCTTATCGTTTGATGTTCCGTTTCGGGAAGTGTATAGGATGTGTGGGGTGGCGTTATCGGCTTTTGTGCCGATTGAAGAAATGTATTTGCTTTATTTTAACCGCAAATACATAGGAATCCATTATAAGAAAGAACGAGCCTACGATAAATACCCATCGTTTGAAGAAATAGATGATACGATTAATTTTTTGGCACTGGCCAACGACCAGGAAATCTATTTGGACGAAACCGTTTCAACGGGACTTAAAAACATCGTCACCAAACAACCTTATGAATCGGTTCCTTACGGGGTGGCATTTCCGCTTTCGAAAGAAGATGTTGCGTTTGCGTCGGTTGCCTTTTTTTCGGAAAAACCGTTTCTTCAGGAAGAAATGGCTTATGAAGTATTGAAATTGGTCGCTCAAATGCTCAATAGCCGTCTTTTGATCGAAATCAAACAAAAAGAATTCGAGTTTTCCAATAAAAGGATGGTTTTTATTTATGAACACATGAGTTCGGGTGTCAAAGAAATGCAAGAAGACCGCATTCATCTTTCCAAGCAGGCCGCCGATCTGTTGGGGTGTATGGAAGATTTATCGGACAGTGATTTTGAAGCCCATATTCATGCTTCGGATTTACCCCTTTATCGTGAAATCAAGAAGAAAGCCTATCAGACGATGGAAGCGCAAACAGAAGGGACATATCGGTTTTTAAAACACGGAAAATGGATTCATATCAAAGAAACTTTTTTTCCGACTTTTGAAGACGGAAATTTGATTTTATATTCTCTGCTGGATGATAAGACGTTGTACTTGGAAAAAGAACAGGCATTAAAAGATTTGGCATTTACCAATCCGATTTCCAAATTGGAAAGCGAATTGAAACTGATGATGGATGTAAAACATCTTCTTTCGGTGGAAAAATTCAGTTTGGTTTTACTGGATGTTCAGGATTTTTCACTGTACGAAGAACTGTATGGCATTAATTTTTCCAACCAACTGATCTATGCGCTGGCTTCTTCTTTAAAAGCGGTCTTTGCCGAAGAGATGTTGGTTTCCGTTTATCATTTGGAATCGGATTATTTTGCGTTGATTTTCAAACAAATCAACGACAAACGGCAAATCGATGCGGTTTTGAAGAAGAAATTTCTTCAGGTTTCCACGGATTTGAAAACCTTAAATCGTCGGTTGAATATCTATTTTAATGCCGGTGTTTTCCGGTTGGCGAAAAATACGGCCATTGATGTGGAAAAAGTGTTGCTTTATGCGACCGATGCGCTTTCTTTAGCCAAAGAAGAAAAAACGTTTGTGCATCATATTTGCCATTATGACAGCGAGCAAGCCAAGTTCCGTTTCAATGAAAAACAATTGATCACCCATATCAGCGAGTCGATTGATCACGGGAAAATTGGGCTTTCTTATCAACAGGTTGTCCGGACCAAAACCAATGAGATTTTCGCTTATTATGCGCATTTGTCTTTAGATAATTACGAAGTGGATCCGACTTATATGAAGCAAGTCATCCATCGTCGTTCTTTGGAAAAGATGATGGATCGCTACACGATTCAAACGGCTTCCAAAGAACTCAAAATGCTGAATGAGGCAATTAAAGCCAATGTTCATGTTTTGATTCGTTTGGATGAAAAGACGCTAACCAAAGATTTTTTATCGTTTATCGAAGAACAAAATCGTTTTTTTAAGACGACTCAAAAGGGACTGATTTTAATTGTTCCCAGCGCTCAAAACCCTTGGGTTGTTTCGCTTAAAAATGCCGGATACCGAATCGCTTCTTACGATTTGATGGATCTGTATCAAAAAGCAATCGATTATCTTTTGATCGATGTTTCGGTAAGCGGCTGGCAAGTCATCGATCGGATTTTGCCGTTTGTAGCAGAACAAGGAGCCGAGTTGATTGTCGAAGGAATCGATACGAAAGAAGATCTAAATGCCGCATCCACAAGAAAGATTCCTTATATCTTCGGAAAATATTATAAAAAAGCCATCCGGATGAAAAGAGTGATTGAGAAGTATCAAAAACAGGCATAATTGTTCTTTCTTTGCATATACTTTACTGTATTGGAGAGGATAGAATGATAAAAAAATTAAGATTGCCGATTTTATTATTAGCCGTTGTTGTCATGTTGTCCATTTTCTATATCCGGGAAGCGAATAAAACGAGCGAACCGACAGGAGGACCGTCCTTGGATACGTCGACCACCAATGCGGAATATGCCGAAGCCAGACTTCAAAGCATCGATAAGACCAATCAACTGATTGAAGAATGTGAAAGCAAAATCGCAAGCGGTGAGTTGACGGTCGCGCAAATCGAAGAACAGAATGCGTTGATCGCGTCGTTAAAAGAGATCAAAGTCAATGAAATTGCGTTGGAAGAAATGATTATGGCCGCTTTGGGATACGATGATGTTTTGGTTTTATTGGAAGACGAGTTTATCGTTGTGGATGTCTATACGGAAGAAACGCTGACACCGGCTGTTTTTATTCAGATTTCAAGACTGGCCAAAGAGCGATTCTCTGCCGATTATACGGTTAAACTTTCATCGACGTCGAGCCTTTCATAAAAAAAAGAAGGCAACCTTATGCCGGTTTGCCTTCTTTTTTTTCTTCTTCCTTTTTCTTTTTTTCGTTTTTCTCGTTATTTTGTTCATCCAGTAACTTATTTAAGAATAAAATCCGTTTGCTGATGGAAATATAAGCATTGGCGGTCAGTGCCAAATCGACGGCCAAATCGGTCAGGCTTCTTAAATCGTCTTCTTGGATGTTTTCAAGTGCTTGTTTGGTTTTATCGACCGCTTCTAAATTTTTTTCGGTCATGCTGTTTTTAAACTGATTGAAAACTACCGAATAATCGGCATCCGTTTTACGGTAGCGTTCGTCAATAATTTGTTTGACTTCGGCAATGGATAAGACTTGTTTTAGCGTACAGACCTCTTCGATCAAAGCCAAATGTTGGCGGTTGTATTTTTTGGCGATCGGCGCACTGACAACTTCACCTTTGACATAGTTATTGATCATAGAAGAAGTGATTTGCTTGTCCAAAGAAGAAGTTTGAAAAATGGAAAGCTGTTTTTCCAGATACGTAACCACTTGATCCATGTATAAATCGATATCCGGCAGTTTTTCATAATCGGTATAGGAAAATTCGGCCAAATTGGAAAGCCAATGATCCAACGTTTTATTGATCGTATTCATATTTGATTCACCTCACTGTTCTTATTCTATCATATTATTTAAAATATTACAAATATTTTTCTAAAAAAACGTTGACAGAGTCATAAAAGTGTTATAAACTAGTAACGTAAACTAGATAATATAATTTCAAATTATGCGAGGTGTGATTTTATGAAAAAGAAAATTGTTATTTTTGGCGGTAGTTTATTCGAAGGCATTCGGTTTGTAAACGGAACGTATCAGGTTTTTGCGACAAAATCGCTATCCGAATTGATGCAGTGCTGTGACATCGATAATTATTCCAATCAGGAAATGACATCGAAATTGGCCTATGAACTCATCGAGAAATTGAAAGTCAAAGACAATTATGATGACTGTATTTTGGCTTTGGGCGAACGGGAATTGGATCATTTGGATGAATTCGTGCAAAATATGGAAAAAATCATTGCTTATTTGCAAAAACATCATATCCGAATTCTATTGGTCAGTCTTCCTAAAGAACAAATGACAAGTCCGAATGCTTATTGCTTGCAACAACAACTGGATCAGTTGGCTTGGACATACAATATCGATTATCTTTATGATGGCGTGACCGATCAATGCGTATCGTATCAATTTTCAAACGATTCCGAGTTAAAACATGCGATTTTGGAACTGTGCTAAGAAATGATTTAACCCTTGTCTAATTTTCACGATTATTGTATAATGGATTCAAGAAGAAGGGGACATATGTATGATAATAACCTTGATTGTTGATTCTTACGCGGATAAAACCAACGGAACAACGATGACAACCAGACGTTTTGCGGAGGTATTGATCAAACACGGTCATACGGTACGGGTGGCCGCATCACGGGTCGATGGGGATATACCGCTTGAAAACTCTTTTGAACTGGGAATAAGAAAAACGCCGGTTTTGTATCAAGTTGCCAAATCCCAAGGATTTATTTTCGCGAAAAAAAATAAAAAAATTTTAAAAGAAGCCATTGTCGGCAGTGATGTCGTTCATTTTTTACTGCCGTTTAGTTGCCAGCGCTACGGGAAGAAAATTTGCGATGCGAACCATATTCCTTCGACGGCGGCTTTTCACTTGCAACCGGAAAACATTACCTCGACCATTCGAATGAATAAAATTCAACCGGTTAACGATTATATCTATCGACGCTTTAAAAAATTTTACAATCTTTTCGACCATGTCCACTGCCCGTCTAATATGATCGCCGATCAACTGCGGCAACATGGGTATACTTCCAATCTTCACGTGATTAGTAACGGCGTTTCGGAAGCCTTTTGCAAAAAGGAAGTTACCCGTCCCGAAAAATGGAAAGATCGGTTTTTGATTTTGATGGTCGGTCGTTATTCGGTCGAAAAACGGCAGGATTTGATTATCAAAGCGATCCAATCTTCCAAATACGAACATAAAATTCAGTTGATTTTAGCCGGAAAAGGGCCTTGGAAAGGGTATTTGGAGGAAATTTCCAAAACACTGACCAATCCGCCTGTTTTCGATTTTTATACCGAAGAAGAGTTGATCGAAGTGATCAATTTCTGTGATTTGTATGTGCATGCTAGCGATGCGGAAATCGAAGCGATCAGTTGCATGGAGGCCTTTACGTGCGGACTGGTACCTGTTATTTCCGACAGCAAGATATCGGCGACCAATCAGTTTGCGTTAGATGAATTGAATCTGTTCCGTCATGGCGATGCCGATTCTTTGCGGGAAAAAATCGAGTATTGGATGGAACACGAAGAAGAAAAGAAGGCGCGCAGTTTGGCGTATATCGACTATGCCAAACAGTATTCCATCGATGCTTGTGTCTGTCAGTTGGAAAAAGTATTCGAACAGGCGATTGCCGATGAACGGAAAAACGAAAAGTAAGACCATATCCTCAGGATATGGCCTTTTGTTTTTGGTCGGATTATGCTATAATGGAAAATTAGAAAAGGAGTGATGATATGAACGTGGCAATCATCGGCGGCGGTGCCTGCGGTTTGTTGTTGGGATCGTATTTGCAGCGGCAGAAAATCCAGTACACGATTTTTGAAAAAAGAGAATGCGGCCGCAAGTTATTGGCAAGCGGCAACGGAAAAGCCAACCTGGCCAATCGAAAAGTGACGTTGGAAGATTATCACCATCACCGGTTGGCTTATGATATCGTCACTTCTTATCGGGAAAAATTATGGGCGTATTTTAAAACGCTTGGTCTTTATACGAAAGAAGACGAAGAAGGGCGTATTTATCCGTTTTCGGAATCCTCGCAAACGGTGCTGGATTGTTTGTTTCGACCACCGCTTAAGGTTTTGAAGAACCTTTCGGTCGATTCCATTCAAAAAATATCGGGCCGCTATTACATCAACTCTATTTACGGTCCGTTTGATTACGTGGTTTGTGCCAGCGGTTCTGTCGCGTCGTTTGTTATGAAAAAACAACAAGGGTATTACGATTATTTAAAATCATTGAAGGTAAAAATGACAGAATTGCGACCTTCGTTGGTTGGGTTTCAAACGTCCTTGGATTTGACTAAAATCGCCGGTACCAGAGCCAAAGCAACGGTAACGCTGAAACAAAAAGAGCGGATTATTCACCGCGAAAGCGGGGAAATCATTTTTAAAAAAGACGGAATTTCGGGGATTTGTATTCTCAATCTGTCGTCGTATTATGCGCATTTAAAGGATCAAAGCGGTTGTACGGTTCATGTGGATCTACTTTCGGGATTGGATATTAGGATTTCTAAACCAGATGATTTAGTCGGTCTTTTTCATCCGAAATTGGTGCTGTTTTTCAATAATCATCCGGAAATTCTTCCTTCTGTTCATGATTTTGTTCTTCCGGTTACCGGTGTTTATGATTTTGAATTCGCTCAAGTGGTTTGCGGCGGGGTGGAAACCGATCAACTGAATCCGGATCTTTCGCTCATTCGTGATCCGCATCTGTTTTTCGGCGGAGAAGTTCTTGCGGTAGACGGGCTTTGCGGCGGATACAATCTGATGTTTGCGTTTTGTTGCGCACTGAAAATAGGAGAAACGTTATGCAGTATCAAATCGATGCCTTCAAAATGAAAGTAAACGAAAAAAAGACACTGAAAGAAGCCGTCTGTTTAAAATATCATCTGCGCTCGTGTGATGTAACGGTTTTATCCCGTTCGATCGATGCCAGAGATAAAACCGATATTCAGTATGTTTACAGGCTTTTGGTTCAAACCGATGAAAAACTGTCCGGTAAACAAGTGCGACGTTATATAGAACAATCGGTTTTCTTGAAGTATCCTTCATGGTCTTGTTCCAAACCGCCGGTTGTGGTCGGATTCGGTCCTTCGGGGATGTTTGCTGCACTTTATTTGGCGCGGTGTCATGCCAAACCGATCATCATCGAACGCGGTAAAAAGGCTTCTGAAAGACAAAACGATATCGAACGTTTTTTCAAGGATAAAATACTGGACGAAAACAGCAATATTCAATTCGGCGAAGGCGGAGCCGGGACTTTTTCAGACGGAAAATTAACCACCAATCGCAAGGATCCGCTCAATCGTTTTCTGTTGGAAGAAATGGTCAAACACGGTGCGCCGGACGATATTTTATGGGACGCGATGCCGCACATCGGTACGGATTATCTGATAAAAATGGTTCAGCAGATTCGGCAGGAGATTATTGCCTTAGGCGGAACCTTTTACTTCGAAACGTGCTTTTGCGATGCCTTTTTCAACGAGGATTCTTGGACGGTTTGTTGTCGGTCTAACGAAAAAGAATACACGTTTTCAACAGAACACCTGTTACTGGGAATCGGTCATTCGGCCAAAGATACGTTGCGGTATCTTTATCGGAAGATGCAACTGCACATGGAACCGAAGTCGTTTTCCATGGGAGTTCGAATCGAACATCCGCGCCAATGGATTGATACCATTCAGTACGGTGCTTTTCGTGAAAGTCTGCCGGCGGCCTATTATAAATTGGCTCATCACAGTAAGGATCGCGGCATTTATACGTTTTGTATGTGTCCGGGTGGGGTGGTCGTAGCTAGTGCCTCCGAACCAAAGACGATCGTAACCAATGGGATGAGCGATCACAATCGTGGCGGCCGAAACTCCAATTCGGCATTACTGGTAGAAGTAAGACCGTCCGATTACGTTCAAAAAAGTGTGTTGGACGGATTGGATTTTCAGGAAAAATACGAACGGCTCGCTTTTCAAGTTTCTGGTGATTATCGGGCCCCGGCCAATTTGGTACGGGAATTTTTAAACGACGAAGTGGCGCATTCGTTAAGAAGCGTCCTTCCTTCTTATCCGCATGGAATCGTTTTGGCGGATTTACGCACTTGTCTACCGGATTTTGTGATTGCGGGGCTGAAAGAAGGCTTGATCGCCTTGGATCGTAAAATGAACGGGTTTGCGCATCCAGATGCCGTTCTGACCGGAATCGAATCCCGTTCTTCCTGCCCGGTACGAATCGTAAGAGATGAAACGCACCAGGCCAGTCGAAAAGGAATCTATCCGATCGGCGAAGGAGCCGGTTATGCCGGCGGAATCATGTCTGCCGCTTTGGACGGATTGAAAACGGCCATCCAAATTGCAAATAAGAACAAGGAGGAAAAAACGCTTGATCACGCAGTATAAGGAATTCAAACAATGGTTGGAAACGTTGGATCATCGTCCGCGCTTGCTGTTGCATAGTTGCTGTGCGCCTTGTTCGTCTTACGTGCTTCTTTTTTTGAAGAACTATTTTGACATTACGATCTTTTACACCAACGATAACATTGCTCCGCAGGAAGAATACGAAAAACGTTTGAAGGAACAGATTCGGTTGGCACGCGAACTGAACATCCCACTTATCCAAGATTCGTACCGACCGCAGGATTACGAACAGGCCGTCCAAGGCTATGAGGATCAACAAGAAGGCGGGAAGCGCTGCTATTTGTGTTACCGACTGCGTCTTTTAAAAACGGCTCTGAAAGCCAAAGCGTTACAGATGGATTATTTTACGACGACACTGTCGGTTTCCCCCTATAAAAACAGCCGTTGGATCAATGAGATTGGTTATGCGCTGGAACAGGAATTGAAAATCGGTTTTGTTTATTCGGATTTCAAAAAAGAAGAAGGGTACAAACAATCCGTTGCGCTTTCGAAAGAATACCAGTTGTACCGCCAACATTACTGCGGATGTATTTTTTCCAAAAAGGAGGATTAAGATGGAACGAATCAAGAAAACAAAAATCGAACATCTTTGGATCGATCCGGAAAAAAGATTGCTTTTTATGAGTGATCTTCACGGTGATCTGCGTTTGTTTCAAAAGGCTTTGAAACAGGTTGGGTTTTGTTCGGATGATATTTTGTTTATCCTCGGGGATATGATTGAAAAAGGCGATGATGACGATAATTTGGCCATGTTGGAATACATGATCGAATTTTCCAAGCAAGACAACGTCTATTTGCTTGCCGGCAACTGCGATGAGATTTTTCGCTTTATTTTACCGCCGGTCGATGAAAAAAAGTTTTTGTATTATGCCCTTACAAGAAAGCATTCCGTTATCAACGATTTGGCCAAACGGATGCAGATTTCGCTTTCTAAAGAAATGGATATCAATGCCTTTGTTTCGAAAATCGAAAAAGAATATCCTTCTTTTTATCAATTTACGGACAGCCTTCCGGATGTTTTGTTTTTAAATGAGAAAATGGTGTTGGTCCACGGAGGGATTGCCGATATCAACCGCATTCCGGAAAAAGCCATTGAAGTTTTGAAATACGACCGATTTTTGGAAACGGCTCCGCCTCAGCCGCTGTTGATGATGGTCGGGCACTATCCGACCAGAAATTATCGATCGGATGTTTTCAATGTCGATCCGATTTTCGATTTTCGAAAACGGATCATTGCGATCGACGGTGGGAACAATGTGGTTAAAGGCGGTCAGATCAATATCGTGATACTGGACTGTTTAAACGGAATGAATTTTTCCTTCCAAGCGGTCGATCATTATCCCAAATATATTTTAAAAGAAGATGTTTATCATGCACAAGACAATCGGAATACAAATATTTGTTTCGGTCAAAACGAAGTGGAAATTTTAAAAAGGGATTTGGATTTTGTTTCTATTCGACCGCTGGGGCTGAAAGATGAGATGTGGGTACATCATTCGTTTATTTACACCTATAACGGGAAAAACTATTGTTTTGACGGAACCAATTATTTTATGAATTTGAAAAAAGGAGATAAAATTTCGATCGTCAAATTGGCGGAGCCGTACTGTTTGGTCAAACAAAACGGAACCATCGGCTTGATCGAATCGACTTATATCCATGAAGACGAATTATTGGTTGACTGAGGATCAAAGTGTTCTTTCTTACATACAATCGTTTGGTGTTGCCCCATCCAAAATCCACCGTCTGTTTGCCGAAGGGAGATTGACGGTCAATCATAAAGAGCCGGTTCGGTCGTTAAACCAACCCTTGAAAAAAGGCGATTTGTTGACCGTCGATACGGCAGAACACCGGGATTTTTTACCGGACGAAAAAAAACTCGACATCCTTTATGAAGACGACTATTTGCTGATCGTCAATAAACCGGCTCATATCTTGGTACATCCCGATGATAAATCAAAAAGAGGGACGCTTTGTAACATCGTCAGTTTTTACTACCAGAATAAAGGATATGATTACAGCATCAAATACGCGCACCGACTTGATACCGACACATCGGGGATTTTACTGTTTGCCAAAGATATGCTCTGTGCGGCTAAACTCAATCAACTGATTGCCACGCATACACTCAAAAGAAACTATCTTTGTTTTACGGAAGGATTGTGGCAGAAAAAATGCGGAACAATCGATTTGCCGATTGGAATGGATCGCCACCACAACCAGCGAAGACGAATTTCCAAAACCGGCAAAAAAGCCGTGACGCATTATGAAGTGCTCAAAGAATTTGGAGATTACAGTTTACTGAAAGTGACGCTGAAAACCGGCCGAACGCATCAGATTCGCGTTCATATGAAAGCGATGAATCATCCGATTTTAGGGGATGAATTATACGGTGGCAATTTGAAAAAAGCCCCTCGACTGTGCTTGCATTCGTATGAAGTGATGTTCGATCACCCGGTTACCAAACAACCCATTCATTTAAAGAAAGAACTTCCGTTTGATTTGAAACAGTTGATGAGGGAAAAAAAGAAGGTGAAAAGATGAAGAAAAAAACGATTGTAGCTTCTGTTTCCGGTTTTGTTTTGGGCATCGCTTTGATCATCGGGCTGGTGTGTTATTTTGAAATCCCGCGTTTTTCTTACTCGTATGATGAAGAACTAGATGGCTATCTCGTTTCGCATGTTTATGGAAATGCCAAAGAGATGACGGTGCCGCAAACATATCGTGGAAAACCGGTCAAAGGGATTGCAACCAGAGGATTTTATCAAAAAGAGCAGTTGGAAACGCTTCATTTTGCCGCTTCCGAGCAAATCGTTTACATCGGACGCCTTGCTTTTTCCGGCTGCAAAAAATTAAAACGAATCGATCTTTCGATGGTTCATGTCATCGAGCGAAATGCCTTTGAAGACTGCATTTCGTTGGAGTCGGTTCATTTGAGGGTTCCTTATCTTCGCGCATCGACCTTTTACGGATGCACCTCTTTAAAAGAAGTGGTGTTGGAAGATACGATTCGAATCGGAAGTTATGCATTTGCCGAAACGGCGATTTGCACGTTGATCTTGCCTTCCACGTGCGAAAAAGTGGATATCGATGCGTTTTATTACGCTTGTTGCTTGGAAAAAATCGTCGTAACTTCACCGAAATTAAAAGATAACGATTACCTTCTTAGTTTGGGAATTTGTGAGTTTGCCTTTTAAAAAAATAGGGAATATGGTATAATTCATTGATGAAAAATAGGAGGAATTTACAGTGGATCAGTATACGATTATTACGGACGGATCGTGTGATCTGTCTTTAAAAGACGTAGAAGAATTGGGCGTTCGTGTCGTTCCGTTTTATATTGCTTTTGAAGAAGAAAATTATTTAAAAGAAAATGAAGAAATCAATGTGCGGGATTTTTATCAGAAGTTAGTGGATCATCCGAATGTGTTTCCGAAAACGTCCATGCCGACGGCAGAAGATTATTATCGGGCCTACGAGAAAGCTTACTGCGATAACAAAGCCATTTTATGTCTGACCATTACTAAAAAATTCAGCGGTTCCATGAATTCGGCTTTGACGGCCAAAGACCTTTTTCTGGAAAAATATCCGGATGCGACCATTGAAGTGGTCGATACGATGGTCAACACGGTTCTTCAAGGGCTGGTCGTAAGAGAAGTGGTTCGGATGCAAAAAGCCGGACTGGATTTACATCAGGCGACTTCGGAATTGAACCGAATTAAAACAAGCGGCCGGATCTATTTTACGGTCAGTACGCTTTCGTATTTGGAGCACGGCGGCCGAATCGGGAAACTATCGGCTTTGATCGGCAATGTTTTGAAGATCAACCCGTTGATTATTTTAAAAGACGGAGAAATTCAATCCGGCGGGATTGCGTTATCTAGAAAAAGAGCGTTGTTGAAAACCATCGATGAACTGAAAAAAACGGTTAAAGAACAAGGAATCGATTTAAAAGATTATCAGATTGCTGTCGGTTACGGGTATGACCGAGAAGAAGCTTTGGAATACAAAAAGAAGATCGAAGAAGTTTTCCATATTCAAATTCCTTATTTGGAACAGATCGGTGCGACGATCGCCGTTCATACCGGCCCGTATCCTTTGGGACTTGGGTTTGTAAAAAAATACGATCGATAAGACATCGGAAAGGAGAAAAAAGAAGTGAATCTTAATCTGAAAAAGTTATTGCCTAAATTATTGCTGTTTTTGGTCGTGACGATCGTTGTGGTGATCCTTCTTTTTTCGTTTAACGATGTTTCGGCGATCGTTCATGTTTTAAACGATGTTTCTTGGCGATGGATGTTGGTGGCATTTTTGTTTTTGTTTTTATACCTATTGTTTAATCCGCTTTCTTTGTTTTTGTTAGGAAGAGAAAAAGACAAAGAAAATATCTCTTTCAAACATTCGTTTGAAATCGGTACGATCGAATATTTTTTCAACGGTATTACGCCGTTTTCCTCCGGCGGACAGCCGTTTCAGGTCTATGCTTACAATAAAATCGGCATCAAACCGGCTCGTTCAACGGGCATCTTGTTGCTGAATTTTGTCGTATCCCAAATGGCAATCGTCTTATTATGTTTGTTGTCGCTGGTTTATTTTAACGAATTGACCCGGCAAAATGATTTTTTAAAGTGGATGGTTTTGATCGGTTTGATCATCAATTTTCTGATTTTGTTTTTTTTCCTATCGTTAGGAATTTCCAAAACGATGCGCAATCTTTTGTTCAAACTGGTTTCTTTCATTCTGCACCGCAAGATTTTCAAAGGTCGTTTGGAGCGTTTTGTCTTTTCGTTTGAAGAATATTGCAAAGGGGCTCAGCGAACCTTTCAGTCGTTGATGCAGCAAAAAATAAAGTTTGCTTGTTGTCTGATCTTTAAATTGATCGCGCTTGTCTGTTATTATATGATTCCGTTTTTCATTTTAAAGGCTTTGAACTTATCCATCGGAATTTCTTCTTTATTGCTTTCAACGGCTATGACGACGTTTTCGGTAGCCATGACGTGTTATATACCGACTCCGGGCGCGAGCGGCGGAATCGAATTCGCCTTTCAATCGCTGTTTCAGACGATTGTTTATATGCCGTCATCCGTAGCGGCATCGGGGATGTTGTTATGGCGGTTTTTGACGTATTATATTTTGATGTTGATCAGTTTCATCGTGTATTTATGGTTTGAAAAAACAGCCTCTAAGAAAAATAAGCCGCTTCTTGATGAAACATCCGGTTAAAAATCATTGGAATGAATTAAAAAAACAATTGACATTAACAATTTTAATCAATTAAAAACTCCTTTCCATAACAGAATAAGGAAAGGAGTTTTTTTTATGGGCTATCTTATGATATTTCAGTTAAGTTTTTTGGAAACATGAAAGAAAAACGGGAATGAGAGAAAAAATCTAATTATGTGAAATTGTCGTTTGAAAGGCTTTTCTATTGATAATTTTTTTTTTTTGGAATAAAATACTTAATGCTATAAACTTTAGCAAGTTAAGTATTGGAAAGAGGCAAGATTAGGAAGATGGATGTTGTGGATTTGAATCAAAAAGTATTTAAACTGAAGATTCGTTCAAAAAAAATCATGCAACGCTTTGTCGAAGAAGAACAGTTGACAACAATCGAATACTATCTTTTGGAAGAATTGTGGAAATTCAGTCGGGAAGATAAGACAATCAGTATGTCGGAGTTAGCCCAACACTTCCAAGTTTCGTTACCGGCTGTTATGCACAAAGTCGATCATCTGCTTGAAAAAAGGATGTTATCCAAAATCAGTTCGCCCAAAGATAAGCGGACGAAGCTGTTGAAGTTATCGGAACAAGCCGAAGAAGCGATTTTAAATATTCGCAAGAAATATCAAGATTGGATTGATGCCTATTTGAATTACTTAAACGAAGATGCCGTTTATTTGGAGGCTATTTTAAATAAAACAATTGCTTTTATGGAGGGAAAAGATGATTAAATTACTGAAATACTTAGATAAAGCGGCTTGGCTGATGATCGTTTTCATTGTCGGTCTTGTCATTTTGCAAGTCTATAGTGATTTGGAATTACCGGGGCGTTTGACCAATATCATCACGTATGCATCCACATCCAACGCACTGGAAGTACAAGGGATTTTAACACCGGAAATGAAGCAGGAATTTACGGATCGAATCATCAACAATGCACTGCAAATGTTGGGTTTTGCGGTTTTGTCCATGACCGCATCGATCATCGTGGGATTCTTGGCAGCTAGAGTGGCAGCCAGTTATTCTTATTCACTGCGGAAGGCGATCTATCGTCATATCCAAGATTTTTCGATGATCGAAATCGACCGCTTTTCAACAGCCAGTTTGATTACCCGAACAACCAACGATATTACTCAGATTCAAATGGTGGTGGTCATGGTTTTGCGGATGGCGATTTCCGCTCCGGCAACGGCCATTATGGGTATTTTGAAAGCCAGCAAAATACAAGGATCGAGCCAACTGTCCCTGATTGTGGTTTTTGCCGTTGTTGCGTTGGTGGTTTTAGTAACGACGATCTTTTTATTGGTTATGCCGAAATTCAAGTCGATTCAGGGCTTTACCGATAAACTCAATTTGGTTACCAGAGAAAATTTAACCGGAATCAGAGTGGTGAGGGCATACGGTGCGATGGAATACCAAGAAGAAAAGTTCGACAATGTCAACCGTCCGCTGACGAAAACCAATGTGTTTGTCAATCGAATGATGAACTTGATGACACCGGGGATGAATATCATCATGCACGGAACGTCGCTTTCGATTTTGTGGGTCGGGGCTTACTGGGTCAACGAAAATCCGCTTAATTTGGGAAATGTTTTCGGTTTCCAGCAGATTACGATGTTCATCGTTATGGCGTTTATGCAACTGATTATGATTTTTATCATGGTTCCAAGAGGGTTGGTTTCGGCCAGACGAGTCAACGAAGTATTGCAAGTTCAACCGTCGATTTGGAATGCCCAGGTAACCAAATTACCGGAAGAATCCGTTCGAGGCGAAATCGAATACCAAAACGTCGGTTTTGCGTATGAACATTCCGATGAAAAGGTTTTGGAAGATATTTCGTTTAAGGCAACCAAAGGGCAAACCGTTGCGGTCATCGGATCGACCGGTAGCGGTAAAACGACACTGGCTCATTTGTTGTTGCGGTTCTTTGATGTCAGCGACGGTCGGATTTTATTGGACGGTGTGGATATCAAAGATTACGATTTGACGGTATTAAGAGGAAAAATCGGTTTGATTGCTCAAAAATCGTTGTTGTTTAAAGGAACAATAAGAAGTAATTTATCGTTCGGAAAAGAAGATGCTACCGATGAGGAAATGATCGAAGCACTGAAGATGGCGCAAGCCTACGATTTCGTCATGAAAGATCCCAAAGGATTGGATGCGCCCGTATCCCAAGGCGGAAACAATTTCAGTGGCGGTCAAAAACAGCGTCTTTCCATTGCCCGTGCGTTGATTAAAAAACCGGAAATCCTTGTTTTCGACGACTCTTTTTCCGCACTTGATTTCAAAACCGATAAGATGCTTCGGGAAGGACTTCAAACGCTAGATTATCAACCGACGAAACTGATCGTCGCCCAACGGATCGGAACGATCATGGATGCGGATTTGATTGTTGTTTTGGAAAAGGGACGGATTGCCGGTTTGGGAACCCATGAAGAACTGCTGCGTTCTTGTGCGGTATATCAGGAGATCGCTTATTCACAATTTTCGAAGGAGGAGTTGGAAAATGCATAGAAATAATGCTCAAACTTCCGGTAAAGCAAAGAATTTCAAAGGCAGTTTGGCTAAATTAGGACCGTATTTAAAGCCTTATTTGTTTTGGATCATTCTTGCGATTTTCTTTTCGATTGTCGGATCGTTCAGTTCGCTTTTCGGACCGAAACTGTTGGGTGAAATTACCAAATCCTGCCAAACAGCTGTTGAATTGGAACAGAATATTGATTTTGACTACATTACCAAAATCGGAATTTCTTTGATTGTGATTTACGTTTTTTCGGCTCTGAGCGCTTATCTTGCTTCCTTCTTTTTAACGGGTGTTACGCAGCGGATTTCTTACCGACTCAGAAAAGACATTTCGATTAAAATCAATAAAGTACCGCTAAAATATTTCGACAGTACCTTTTACGGCGATTTGCTTTCGCGGGTAACCAATGATGTGGATATGATCAGCCAGAATTTAAACCAAAGCATGGTCAACACCTTTTCCTCCGTTATCCTTTTGATCGGTGTATTTGTGATGATGTTTACCATTTCTTGGCAAATGACGTTGATTGCGATCGTTACCATTCCGCTTTCGCTTGTTTCCATGATTATCATCATCAAACATTCGCAACGTTACTTCAAAGATCAACAACGTTATTTGGGTGAATTAAACGGTCATATCGAAGAAGCGTATTCGGGACATTCGGTTATCAAAGCGTATCATCAGGAAGAACAGGTTTATGAGAATTTTGCCGATCTGAACGGATCTTTGAAACGGAGTGCTTGGAAGAGTCAATTCGTTTCCGGTTTGATGATGCCAATCATGATGTTTATCGGAAATTTATCGTATATTTCCATTTGTTTGATCGGTGGGTTGTTGGTGATTTCCGGTTCGGCCGGAGTGGAATTCATCCAAATGTTCATTCAGTACACTAGAATGTGCAATCAGCCGCTTCAAACCATCGGTCAGATCGCCAATATTTTACAGTCCTGCGCGGCCGCATCCGAACGTGTCTTTGAATTTTTAAACGAAGAAGAACTTTCCAAAGAAACCGTAACGCATACGTTATCGAAAGAAGACGTGTTAGGCTATGTGACTTTCGATCATGTCAATTTCGGTTATCGGCCGGATAAACAGATTATTTTCGATTTTAGTTGCGATGTCAAACCGGGCCAAAAGATCGCGATTGTCGGTCCGACGGGGGCCGGTAAAACGACGTTGGTCAATTTACTGATGCGGTTTTACGAAGTCAATTCGGGTAGCATTTTAATCGACGGCATCAAAAATACCGATATCAGTCGGGAGAATGTCGCCGCTTTATTCGGTATGGTTTTACAAGATACTTGGCTTTTTGAAGGAACACTTCGGGAAAATCTGAAATACGGTAATGCCACTGCTTCCGATGAAGAAATTTATCAGGCACTGGAAGCCTGTCATATGGATCATTTCGTTCGGTCGCTTCCCAATGGTCTGGATCACGTACTGGATGAATCGGCCAATATTTCGGCCGGGCAAAAACAGTTATTGACCATTGCCCGGGCGATGATTGCCAATGCACCGATGCTCATTTTGGATGAGGCAACTTCTTCGGTGGATACCAGAACGGAAATTTTGATTCAAAAAGCAATGGATGAACTGATGAAAGACAGAACGTCGTTTGTCATTGCGCACCGGTTATCGACCATCAAAAACGCCGATACGATTTTGGTTTTAAAAGACGGCAATATTTTAGAACAAGGCAACCACGAACAACTCATGCGTAAAAACGGTTTTTATGCCGATTTGTATCAGTCGCAGTTTGCCGAAGAATAGTCTTACTTTAAGAGCAAATACCGAATATCTTGGTATTTGCTCGTTTTTATGCTATAATGAAAAGGGTGATGTTCTATGGGAAAAATAACAGTCGGGATTATGTACGATTTTGATAAAACGTTGTGCACGACCGATATGCAAAATTATGATTTTATGAAAAATTTGGCGATCGCTCCGGAAGAATTCTGGAAAGAAGCATCCATGCAGACCAAACGGTATGCCATGGATAAAATTTTATCGTATATGTTGCTGATGATTCAAAAGTCCAAAGAAAAAGGTTACCCGATTACCGAATCTTATTTGACTTCTTTGGGAAAAAGCGTCCTTTTTTACCGAGGTGTTCAAACCTGGTTTGACCGCATCAACGCTTACGGCGCATCGCTTGGGGTTACGGTCGAACATTACATCATTTCGTCGGGGTTGAAAAAGATCATCGAAGGAACGCCGATTGCCAAGTATTTTAAAAAGATTTACGCTTGTGAATACATTTACGATGAACAGACCAAAGAGGCCATTTGGCCGGCCATGGCGATCAATTACACGCAAAAAACTCAGTATATTTTCCGAATATCGAAAGGAACGCTTGATGTAACCGACGAGGAAAAGCTCAATATGGAAACACCGGATCAACAACGGGCCATTCAGTATCGCAATATGATTTATATCGGCGACGGATTGACCGATATTCCGTGCATGCAACTGTTGAAAGATAAAGGCGGCAAATCCATTGCGCTTTATTCTTCCGGCAATAAGCATAAAGTATTGCCGCTGGTTGAAGACGGTCGGATCAATTATGTCTGTCTGGCGGATTATTCCGTTAATTCCACGTTGGAAAAAATCGTGAAACTGATGATCGAAAATATGGCAATCTTGGAAAAACTGAAAGAAAAAGAAAGTCGTCAGATTCAAATCTTTTTAAAGGAGAGCAACGAAAAAAGTGAAAATTGAATTTTTTAATCAAACCCAACAAAATACCAAACCATTTGAAAAACTGATTCGCCGTGTTTTTCGGTCGGTGGACTTGAAAAAAGAATTCAATTTGATTTTCGTTACCGATGAAGAAATCAAGCGACTCAATCAAACTTACCGCAAAATCGACCGTGTGACGGATGTTTTGTCGTTTGCGTTATGCGATGATTTGGAAAACGAAATGAAAAATTCGTTGGGAGATATCTTTATTGCCGTGGATCAAGCCCGTCGTCAGGCGAGTGAATACGGCCACAGCTTAAAACGGGAGATGGCGTTTTTGGCGGTACACGGCTATTTGCATCTTTTGGGATACGATCACCAAACCAAGGAAGAAGAAGAACAGATGTTTGCCAAACAGGAGGCAATATTATTACAAGCAGGATTAAAGAGGGAATCATGATGGAAAAAGAAATCGAACAATTGATCGATCAAGCGATCAAAGGAAGAAGTTTTGCATATACACCGTATTCAAAATTCAAAGTGGGCGCTGCCATCCGTTTGAAAGACGGCACCTATATTACCGGTTGCAATATCGAAAATATATCGTACGGTCTTACCAACTGTGCGGAGCGCACCGCTTTATTTAAAATGGTCAGCATGGGGTATCGAAAAGACGATGTGGACATGATGGCGATTGTCGCCAATACGGCCGAACCGGTCAGTCCTTGCGGGGCTTGTCGTCAGGTAATGGCCGAACTGTTGGCAAGCGATACGAAAATCTGTCTGGCTAATATCCAAAAAGACTATCGGATGACTTCGGTATCGGAGTTGCTTCCGGATGCGTTTGAGGAGATCGAAAATGCCGGAAAATAATTATCATTCGGGGTTCGTTGCAATCATCGGACGCCCTAACGTCGGCAAATCGACGTTTTTAAATGAAATGGTCGGTAAAAAAGTGGCGATTATGTCCGATAAACCGCAGACAACCAGAAATCGTATTTTAGGTATTTTGACGACGGATACGTATCAAATCGCGTTTACGGATACACCGGGAATCCATAAAACGTCAACGGAATTGGGGCGCCGAATGGTAAAGGCATCGTATGAAGCCACTTCGGGGGTCGATTGTATTTTATTTATGACGACACCGCTTAAAAAGGTGTTAAAAGGCGATGAAATCATTTTAGACCGGCTGAAAAAAACGAAGACACCAGTTTTTTTAGTGATCAATAAGGTCGATCAACTTAAAAAATTCAATGATATCGATTTGACGATTGCGCTTTATAAAGATTTGTATCCGTTTGAAGGGGTCTTTCCGATTTCGGTATTGGAAAAGAAAAACCTTCAACCGTTATTGGAAGAAATCAAAAAATTGCTTCCGGTCGGGCCGAAATATTATCCGGAAGAAATGATTTCCGATCATTCGACGGCTTTTTTGATTTCGGAGTTGATTCGCGAAAAGATATTATTTGCGACTAAAGAAGAAATCCCCCACAGCATCGCGGTGGTGACCGAAGAGATTAAACCGTGTGAAAGCGATCCGGCGTATCAGGATATTTATGCGACGATTTATGTCGAACGGGACAGCCAAAAAAAGATCGTCATCGGTAAAAACGGTTCGATGATCAAATGGATCAAAGAACAAAGCCGAAAAGACATCCGTAAATTGCTGAACAGCAAAGTTCATTTGGAATTATGGATCAAAGTGAAAAAAGATTGGAAAGACCGACCGATGGATTTGCAAACGCTCGGTTACCGGCAAGACGGTATGTAAACAAACCACTTTGGTGGTTTGTTTTTTAAAAGGAGAAAGAATGGAAAAGTATGTAGAAGGAATCGTTTTGGATGCCCTGGATTACAAAGACAAATCGAAAATCGTTCATCTTTATACGCCGTTTGGAATGGACAGTGTTTTGGCCGTTCATGCCGCTGCTTTAACGAGCGGAAAAACGGCTTTTGCCCAAACATTCAATGAAGTTGAGTATTTGAAAAGCAAGTCCGCCTTGCCGAAATTAATCGAATATCGCCTTCAAACAAGTCATTACGATTTTTCTTCGGACCTTCGGCTTTTTCCGGTTTTATCGGTTTTTCTGCAAGTTTTGAAAAATTTGGATCCGGCTTCCCCGCATCATCGCATTTATCCTTTTTTCAAATCCTGTTTGGCAGCGCTTGAGGAAAAACGGAATCCTTTTTTCGTCCTTGCGGTTTTTTTGGTGAAGATGCTTGCGGTATTCGGTGTGAAACCGGAATTGAGGCACTGTGTTGTTTGCAAAGAGGAACCGATCGTTTCTTTTTCCGTTTTACTGGGCGGGGCGTTATGCCCTGTTCATCGGATAAAAGAGGATACCGACTCAAATACGCTTTCTTTTTTTCAAAAACTTTATTATTTTCACGCTTTTGAAGAAGATTCTTTTGCCATCCCGCAAGAATTTTTTTCCGTCATTTACCGGTATTATCAAGAACATGTTCACTTAAAATTAAAAGATTACCGACAACCTTTGGTAAAATAATCGGCAAAATACGTTCATCTCATAGAAAAGCCGGTCGGTTTATGCTATAATAAAACACAAGGTGGTGGAAAAAAATGGAATTACAATATTTTTTGGATTGCATTCCCAATGCATTATTCATCGTCCGTCCGATTTCGGATAAAGATTTCGAATACGTTTACGTCAATAAAGCATTTTGTCTGTTGATCGGCCGCGATAAAGAAGAATTGGTTGGCAAGACTTATTCGACTTTTTTCGATAGCGGAGAAGAATGTTGGTTTAAGGCTTTCGTTCAAACGGTAAAGACCAACCGCATCTCTTATTTCGAAGCCGACAGCAACGTAATCAAAAAGCATTTGTTTGCCCAACTTTTTCCGGTCGAAGAAGATTGTTGCGGCTGCATGATTCACCATTTTGAAGAAGTTTCGGTCAAAATCAAATTTTTACAGGAACAGGCAACGTTATTACAACATGCTTATAAAGACGATTTGACCGGTTTTTACAATCACAATTCCTTAAAAGAGTTTGCGAAGACGTTAAAAGAAAACCAAAACATCGGCATTGCTTTTTTGGATTTGTACAATTTAAAGATCACCAATAATCTTTACGGACATCATACCGGCAATCTCAAGATCAAAGAATTGGCGACCTTGATGCAAAAACATTTTAAACGTTATACGCTGTTTCGGATCGGTGGCGATGAATTTTTGGCAATCGGATTAAACAGCAAAGCCAATGTCTTTTTGAAAACGTGCGAAAATGTAAAAAAACAGTTGGAAAAAAACCATCTGGCAACCATCGGTTATGCGTATTTTGAAACACTGAAGAATTTAAACGAAGGAATCAAACTGTGTGAAAACGAAATGAATCAGCATAAACTGAAATTGGATGCGGAAGGTTCGATTCGTTAAATCTTGACTTTTGATAAGACATACGCTAAAATAGGAGAAAGCGAAGAAGCAGAGGAGTAACTCATGAGTCCTTTTTGACAGAGAGAATCGGTTGGTGAAACGATTTAAAAGGCAATGAGCGAAGGTAGCTGCCGAGCTAAAAGGCGAACGACAGTAGCCGGATCGTAATTCTTGCGTTAAAAGAAAAGAGTGCCGTATGCAAATACGGAATTAAGGTGGTACCACGGGAAAACTCGTCCTTAAGTTTTGAAAACTTAAGGATTTTTTTATTGGAGATGATTGCAAAATGCATTTAGAAACAAAACGGCTGATTCTGCGCGATTTGGATTTTTCCGATCGGCATAGTTTTTTCGAATACGGTCGTTGTCCGAAAGTCGGGCCGAATGCCGGATGGAAACCGTTTTTGTCTCAGGAAATCAGCGACCGGGTTTTAAGCGGCTTGATTTTATCGAAAGAAACGTATGCGATTGCTTTAAAAGAAACCAATCGCTGTATCGGCACCATATCGCTTTACCATACGACCCTTCGCAAATACAGTAAAGTCCGTTCACTCGGTTTTTCGCTTCACGAAGATTACTGGAATCAAGGGTTGATGACGGAAGCCGTAAAAGCGATCGTCGATTACGCTTTTACCAAAACGGATTGCGAAATTTTGGAAGCGGGTCATCATATCGGAAATACGGCCAGTAAACGGGTGATCGAGAAGTGCGGTTTTCTATATGACGGAACGTTTTGTTCCTATAAAAAATTATACGACGGTCGGTTAATCGACGCCGATTTTTATTCTCTTAAAAGATCAGAATACGAAAGGATGAAAGAACAGTGGAAAACGAATTGAACACCAAATACGATTTTAAAAAAGTAGAAAAAGAAAAGTATGATTTCTGGAAAAACAGCGGATTTTTCGAAGCCGGGGATTTATCCAAGGAACCGTTTACCATCGTTATTCCGCCACCCAACGTAACCGGAAAACTGCATTTGGGTCATGCCATCGATACGACGATGCAAGATATCATTATAAGAAGAAAACGGATGCAGGGATACGATGCGCTGTGGCTTCCGGGAATGGATCATGCCGGGATTGCCACGCAGGCTAAAGTAGATGAAAAATTACAGCAACAAGGGATTTCCCGTTACGATATCGGTCGGGAAAAATTTATGGAAGTGGCTTGGCAGTGGAAAAAAGAATACGCCCAAACCATTCATTCGCAGTGGAAAGCATTGGGACTTTCACTTGATTACAGCCGGGAACGTTTCACGCTAGACGAACAGTTGAATCGCGCGGTCAATTTTGTTTTTATATCGCTATATAACAAGGGTTTGATTTATCAAGGCGAACGCATCATCAACTGGGATTGTCAAGCCAAAACGGCCTTATCGAATATTGAAGTCGAACATAAAGAAACAGAAGGAGCCTTTTATTATTTCAACTATCCGTTCATCGGAAAAGAAGGTGGTATTCTTATTGCCACCACCAGACCGGAAACCATGTTTGCGGATCAGGCGATCATGGTTCATCCCGAAGATGAGCGGTATCAAGATTTAATCGGCCAAATGGTTTTGATTCCGGGTACCGATACGGCGATTCCGATTATTGCCGATGCGTATGTGGACCGACAGTTCGGAAGCGGGGCGGTTAAAGTAACACCGGCACACGATCCCAATGACTTTGAAGTCGGAAGACGGCATCATCTTTCCATGCCGCTTTGTATGAATGAAGACGGCACCATGAACGAACTGGCCGGAAAATATCAGGGAATGGACCGATTTGCCTGCCGCAAAGCTTTGTTGGACGATTTAAAGAAAAGCGGGTTGTTTATCAAGCAGGAAACGATCGTTCATTCTGTCGGGCACAGTGAGCGAACCGGCGTGGTTGTTGAACCAAGATTATCCAAACAGTGGTTTGTTAAAATGGATGTCCTAGCCAAACAAGTTTTGGAAAACGACGAATACCGCTTTATCCCCGAGCGTTTTGAGCAGACACTCAACCATTGGCTGACCAACATCCAAGATTGGTGTATATCCCGTCAGTTGTGGTGGGGACACCGGATTCCGGCTTGGTATAAAGACGGGGCTGTTTTGGTTCAGGAAACTTCGCCCGGTTCCGGTTGGAAACAGGATGAGGATGTGTTGGATACTTGGTTTTCCAGTGCGTTATGGCCGTTTTCAACGTTGGGTTGGCCCGATCAAAGTGCGGATTTCAATCGTTATTATCCGACCAATGTGTTGGTAACTGGATACGATATTATCTTTTTCTGGGTTTCCAGAATGCTTTTTCAGGGCATCGAATTTACCGATCATGCCCCATTTAAAGACATTGTCATTCACGGTTTAATTCGCGATAAAGAAGGGCGGAAGATGTCTAAATCGCTTGGAAACGGAGTGGATCCGTTTGACGTGATTGACAAATACGGATGCGATGCGCTTCGTTATTTTCTTTCGACCAACGGGGCGCTTGGGATGGATTTGCGTTACGATGAAACGAAAGTGGAATCTTCTTGGAATTACTTAAACAAGTTATGGAATATTTCCCGATATGTGTTATTGAACTTAGATCAAGACTTCACACCGGTTCCGATTGTTTTTGAACGCTTGAATTTAGCATCCCGTTTTATCTTGGCGCGCCTGAATCAAGTGATTGAAAATGCCGATTACAATTTCGATAAATACGAATTCGGTGAGGCAGCCAAAAGCATTTACAATTTTGTTTGGGATGATTTTGCTTCTTGGTATATCGAGATTTCCAAAGTGGATTTAAACGGATCGGATGGTGAAAATGCCGCTCTTACGAAGAGTGTTTTAGTTTATGTGCTTCAAACGGTTTTGAAGTTATTGCATCCGTTTGTGCCGTTTATTACCGAAGAAATCTATCAGGCTTTACCGCATTCGGCCCCGTCGATTATGATTTCCGACTGGCCGAAGAAAAACGCTACGTGGGATGATGCAGAAGCGTTGGAAGCCTTTTCGGATTTGACTCAGATCATCACGGCGATCAGAAACGAGCGCGCCAAAGCCGGCAAAGCTCCATCGGCTCCGATTGATCTTACGATTGTTGCCAAAGATCAAGGAACGCTTTTTAAACTGAAAGAAGCGGAAAATTACTTGGTTAAATTTACCAATCCGAAACAGTTGACATTGACGCTAAAGGAAGTTTCTTTGGAACAAATGGTCGTTGTCGTTTTACCGATGGCTACGATCGTGATCCCGTCTTCGGATTTAATTGATATGGCGGCTGCCAAAGAAAAACTGTTGCAGACAAAAAAGAAATTGGAAAGCGAATTGAAACGCAGTCAAAATCTTTTGCAAAATCCGCAGTTTTTAGCCAAAGCGCCACAAAGCAAGATCGATGCGGAACGCAAAAAACAAAAAGAATACGAACAGCAGTATCAAGATGTCTGCGATGCGCTGTTGAAATAGGAGTTATGAAATGACATCGGTAGAAGAAGCCATCGATTGGTTGCAAAATCAAAAAAAATCAAGCCCCAAAAAAGATCTGAATCGGATCAGGCGTTGTCTTTCTTTATTGAACATAAAGACGCCCTATCCCATTGTTCACATTGCCGGGACCAACGGCAAAGGCTCGACGGCGAGTTTTTTAAAGGCTTTGTTTATGGAAAAAAAACAAAAAGTAGGTTTTTTTATCTCGCCGTATGTTCTTTGTTTTAATGAACGCATCCAAGTTTCGTCGACTATGATTCCCGATGAGGCGATCATGGCGTATACCGAGTTTTTAAAATCGTTTGCGGAAGACTATGCTTCAACCTATCAAGATACGATTCCGTTTTTTGAATTGACGCTGTTGATGGCCTTGCTTTATTTCGAACGGGAAAAGATCGATGTTGCGATCATCGAATGCGGCATCGGCGGTCTTTTAGATGCCACCAATGTCTTAGATACGACGGTTTCGGTTATTACCAATATCGGATATGATCACATGAAGCAACTGGGACAAACGTTAAACGAGATTGCCGCTCATAAACTGGGCATCACCCGCCCGCATCATCTTTGTTTTACCACCGTCGATTCAAAACTGAAAAGGTTATTTGAGGAGTATAGTTTCCATCATCAAGTTCCGATGGTCTATCTAAAGGAATCCGTACAAGATATTTATTTGGATCAAGAAACGCATTTTGCGTTTCAAAACCAAGCGTATCATGTTCCGCTGTTGGGGCTTCATCAAGCGTACAATGCCGCGCTGGCGATTGCGGTTTTTCAAACTTTTTTTCCCGATGAATCGCCCTTATGCATCCAGCAGGGATTGTCCAAGACAATTTGGCCGGGACGGTTCGAACAGGTTTTGGATCGGCCTTGTGTCATCTTAGACGGGGCGCATAATCTGCATGGAATCGAGGCGTTGGTTCAAAGTCTTCGTTTTCTTTATGCCGATCGTAACATCAACATTTTATTTACGGCCTTAAAAGAAAAAGAGTATCCTAAAATGATTGAAAAATTGGATGAAGTCGCTTCTTTTTATTATTTTACGACTTTGGACGATCGACGGTCTTTGGACAGCAGTTGTTTTGCCAAGTGGACAACCAAACCGTTTCGAATCGAAAACGATCTTCATACAATCCTGCAAGAAGCCATCCAAGCCTGTCAACCATCCGATGTTTTGGTCATAACCGGATCGCTGCATTTTATTTCGTTGATCCGTCCGATGGTTCAATTTAAAAAATAAGGTATGTTTTTACCCGAACATACCTTTTTGTGTTATAATAGAAAACGAGGTAAGAACATGGATTTTGAAAAAGAAGTACAACGATACAAAGAAAAAGGCATCCCGACGCCCAGTAAAAAGATGATCAAAACCGCCAGTCAGATCGAAGGAATCCGTGAGGCCGGTAAAATCAATACAATGGTTTTAGACGAAGTGGCAAGAAGGATAAGCGTCGGGATGACGACAGAGGAAATCGATGAAATCGTTGCGGCTAAAACGAAAGAGTTGGGCGGGATTTGTGCCCCGCTTCATTATGAAGGTTTCCCAAAAAGCGTCTGTACATCGATCAACGATGCCGTCTGTCACGGCATTCCTTCTAAAAGCGATGTACTCAAAGAAGGCGATATCGTCAATGTCGATTGCACCACGATTTACAAAGGCTATTATGCCGATGCTTCCCGAACCTTTTTAATCGGAACCTGCGATCCGGTGGCGAAGCGTTTGACAGAAGTGACCAAAGAAGCGTTGGATCAGGCCGTTTCGAAGTTAAAACCGTACAGTCGGTTGCGCGATATCGGCCATACCATCGAAACATATGTCCGCGAAGCCGGTTTTTCGGTCGTTCATGAAATCGGCGGTCATGGGGTCGGATTGGAATTTCATGAAGATCCGTTTATTTATCATTACGGCAAACCGGGAAGTGGAATGGTGTTGTTTCCCGGCATGGTATTTACCATTGAACCGATGGTCAATGAGGGGAAAAGACACGTCTATTTGGATGCTTCAAATAACTGGACGATTTACACCGAGGACGGTAAACGTTCGGCACAATTCGAATATACGGTTTTACTGACGGAAACAGGTGCCGAGATTCTGTCGTATTAAATAAGGAGGTCGCATGAAAATAGATGAACGCATCCAAGCGTTGCTTATTTATTTGGATGAACAAGGTTATGAAACGTATTTGGTGGGTGGTGCGGTAAGAGATGCTCTTTTGAACCGTCCGATTCACGATTACGATATTTTAACAAAGGCTCCTTTTGCGGTTGTTCAATCGTTTTTTCCTAACGATTGTTGGGTTTCTTTTAAAAAGGGCAATACCGTTCGTTTGGCTTGTGCTACCTTATCGTTGGATGTTTGTTTTTTGGAAGAGGATCTGATCGCTCATTTGAAAAAGCGGGATTTCACGATCAATACGATCTTATACCACCCGACTAAAGGCTACATCGATTGGTTGGGCGGTCGGATGGATCTAGTGAATCAACAAATTCGACCTGCCGATGTGGCTGAAGTGGTTTTGGATCGCGATCCGATCCGAATTTTAAGAGCCATTCGTTTCCAAGCCGAATTGAATTTTTCTTTGGATCCGGTGCTAAAAGAAGCCTTGTTTTTAAAAAAAGATCGGCTTTTGACGGTTTCCAAAGAACGGATTCAGCAGGAACTGAACCGAATTTTACTTTCGGAAAAACCGTCCGGCGTTTTAAAAGAATTTTTACCGGTCTTTGCAACTTTTTTACCGCCGCTTGATCAAACACTAGATTTCCCGCAGGAAAATCCTTATCACAGTTACTCGGTGTTGGATCATATTTTAAGAGTTGTCGATGCGACACCCCCGCAATTGGTTTTGCGTCTGGCGGCTTTATTCCATGATATCGAAAAACCGGCTTGTTATAGCAAAGACGAAAAAGGGATTGCGCATTTTTACGGTCATGACCGTCTGTCCAGTCAAACGGCTTTTTGTCGATTAACCGAATTACGGTATCCCAAAAGAATCATATCCTCGGTGGTACGGTTGATTGCATATCATGATGATCGTCCTGCATCGGATGATTTAAGTCTAAGGACTTTTTTATATAGATTCGGAACAAAGGATTTGGATTTGCTTTTTTTACTGAAAAAAGCCGACATCATCGGTCAAAACCCGGCTTTGCAGTACCGTCTTTGTTCGCTAGATGAAATCCATCGGCGTTTGCGACATTTCATTGAAACGAAACAGTATGTAACTAAAAAAGATTTGGCAATAAAGGGAGAAGATCTGTTGCGGCTTGGTTTTTGCGGCAAAGCCATTGGACAACTTCTTGAAGAACTTCGGAAAAAAGTTTGTTTGAACGAATTGAGCAATCAAAAAGAAGTTTTATGGCAAGAAGCGAAAACCTATAAAAAAACTGGTGTTCGCTTCGGTTAAAATGAGTTTAAATCAGTCACTGGTAAACGAAATAAAAAACAAAAAAGAAATCAATTATTATGTTTATGAATTTACATGTTTAAATAATAAAATAAATTAAAAGTATTGGAACGATCGCCCGAAAAAAATGGGCGATTTTTTTTTACGTAAAACAGCCGAAAAAAACGAGATAAAAAACGGCTTTCTTTTAAAAGGAACAAACCAGTAGAAAACGTTGAGTTAAAAAAATATAAGAAAAAAAAGATACACCGAATAAGATATTCCGTGAACAAATCTTATTCTTTTTTATCTAAATCAGTACAAAAGTAAGACTTAAATCGACTGAAATACTTGTTTTTCAGCAATATCCATGTTAAAATATGATAAAAAGATACACCAATTATCTTATTCGGTGTACCAATTCTTTGACTTGTAAAAAACATAAAAAAGGGGGAGCGTGAGGAAAACGATGACGAAAAAAAGAACGTATGTGTTGTTGTTTACGCTTGTGGTGATGGTCATTGCCGGAATCGCAATCGGCAGTATGCTTTTGGTGCGGCAAAATAATTTCACTAAAAATATTACGCTTTCAGAAGACGGTATTGTAGAAGAAGAAATCAAGTTCAGTTTGGAAGGAATGTATCCCGGCAAAGAAGCCGAATATTCAATCCATATTGACAAAGAAGCCGTCAGTGATTTTCGGTTTTCCCTGACTTTTGAAGCAAGTGGGAATACCGATTTGGCACCGTATGTGGACGTCGCTTTGGAAGTAGACGGTGCGGTTGTATCGGAAGGACGCTTGAGTGAATTATTGCTAGAAGAAGCGCTTGGGTTTACGTTATCCGGCGGAAAGGATGCGTCGGTATTGACAATTTGTTATACGATGCCGATGGAAGTCGGCAATGAAGCACAGGAACTTACAGCCGATTTTATTTTAAAAATCCAAGCGGAATCGGCGAGGTAGACGATTCGCATGAAAAAAAACGGTAAACGAGCTTCCGCAGTCGAAAAAACAGTCGGCATCGTCGTTCATGTTTTATTGGCTTGTTTTTTCCTGTTTTGCTTAACCGGATTGTTTCTTTCGGTGATGGCAAAACAAACCAGCGACGGAGCAATCAAACTATTCGGTTATGAAATGCGGTTGGTGGTATCCAACTCCATGGAAAAAAGCGAGACGACGGATGTAAGGGAGTATGCGATTCAAGACATCCCCATTCATTCGTTGATCTTTATCGAAACGGTTCCGGAAGGAAAAGAAAAGGCGTGGTACGATGCCTTAAAAATAGGCGATGTTTTGACATTTCGATACGTCTATACCAAGCAGGAAACGATCACGCACCGGATCGTCGAAATCAAGGAAAACGAACAGGGCGGCTATACGATTGTTTTGGAAGGAGACAACAAAAACGCAACGACGGGAGCATTGCAGCAAGTGATTGATACAAGTCAAACGAACAGTTTGAATTATGTCATCGGGAAAGTAACCGGTAAAAGTATAGTATTAGGCTATTTAGTTACCTTTCTTCAAAGTACATGGGGGATTATTTTTATAGTAATCGTTCCGTGTTTAATCATTATTGTCATTGAAATTAGCCGGATCATCCGGGTGATTAGAGAAAAAGACGGACAAGAAGAAACCGCAACAGAAAAATAAACTAAGAAACGAGGTGTCGGAAAGTGAAAACAGCATTAATCATCTTTATGGTATTGGCGGGATTGGTGAGTCTATTTACGATTGTTGTCGTAATCTGTGATATCGTGCGGGAACGGAAAAACAAAGATCAAACAAAGGGAAGTCAATTGCAGACGGAAAAAGCGGTTGTTGAGCAGGAAGAAGAATTACCGATTGCACAGACGGAAACAGACGGCAACGAAATCATGTTTTCTGCGGGAGACATGCAAAAGACATTGGACGAAAAATTTCAGGAACTCTCCGAAACGCAGCAACGGTATTATGTGGAAATCGTGCAGTATGCGATGAGTAAGCCGAATGCCAAACAGTTTAAGAATCAACGGTACGAAGAGTATAAGATCGGCAAAACGAGATTGGTTCGGCTGCAAATCAAGCGTGGGGTTGTTGTATGTGAATTTATTTTGCTCAATACGGATTTTTACAATTTCATTCGCAGTAACAAAGTTCGGGTAAAGCAGTCGCCGACGATCTTGCGTGTAGAAAATGACGAAGCGGTTGTTATAGCCAAAAACAGCATCGACATAGCGGAAAAAGCCGCACTGGCAGAAATCGAATACAAAAAGCAGATGCGCAAAGAAAAACGGCGTCTTGCCCGGCAGCCGCAACAGTAAGATATATACCTACGGATAATGAATCGAATTAAAAGGTTGAAGCCTTTTAAAAAAATGAAAGGAGGAAAGACAAATGAGTAAAAAAAGTCGGACACTTCTGTTGTCAATGGTAACGGCCTGTTTGTGTTTGGTCTTGATTGTCGTGGCAACTTACGCGCTTTTTTCCGATACGGTTAGCGTCAACAACCATTTGAAAGCTGGGAAACTGGAAGTCGGATTGGAACGGATCGGTTATACGACTTGTACGCTTGATGATAACGGAACGTTGGTCGTCCGTCCAAAAGACGAAACGAAAATCAATTTGGCGGAAGATGCGAGTGTGTTGTTTGAAATGGATAGAGTCGTACCGGGATGTTGGTATGAAGCAGAACTGGAAGTCAGCAACAACGGGGACGTGGCTTTTGATTACGGCGTAAAAATTCTTTGGAATGAAAGCGGTACTGCAACGGAATTGCAATTGATTTTGGCATCCCAGATTCAAATTACCGTAACACAAGGCGACAAACAAACGCAGTTTATGCTCAATGCCGCTAAAGATGTGAATTTCGACGAACCGCTTTTGGCCAAATCGGAACACAATGCGACCTCATCAAAGACGTTTACGGTTCGGGCAGAATTTGTGGACGATGAAGAAAACAATCAGGTGCAAGATACGGATTTGTATTTTGACTTACAAGTGTATGCAACACAAGTGACCAAGCAGGAATAATCAAAAACAGATTATCATGAAAATAAAAAAGGGGGATTAGAAAAATGAAAAAGACGAAAATATTAGCGACTTCGTTCTTTTTAGTTGCCATTTGTTTCGTCCTGATCATCGGGGCGACATTGGCATTATTCACGAGTAAAAGCAATGTGAATATCGCCGCAACCAGTGGTAAAGTGAATGTAGAAGCCTCTATTGTCGGTCTGAAGACCTATTCAGACGGGCAAGAAACTTCGGTAAACGGTACGTTTGAAAACAACGGAACTGCAACCATGGAAGAAAACAATATCATGTTAAGAAATATGACGCCCATGGATAAAGTCGTTGCCGAAATCGAAGTGAAGGATTCTTCTACGGTAGCACATTTGCAAAGAGTATCGCTAAAAGCCGAAGCGGAGGAAGCGGAAGCGAATCTTTTCGATCAACTGATTATCGGTCTTAGCGAGGACAATATGTCTTATTCTTATTATGGTGATTATGCGACAGCGTGGGAAAAGAAAGAAGCCGTAAGTGGAGAGGCGACGACAACGACGTTATACGTATCCATCGAACTTCCGGGATATGTCGGCAATGATTGGCAGGAAAAACAATGCCGTCTTTCGCTGACGGTAGAAGCCGTTCAAGGCAATGCGCAAATGGCGGATGAAGCATCGGCAAAAGCGGTGCATCTTGTTGAAGATTCAAGCGCTTTGGCTGCCACATTAACGGTTGCCAAGTCCGGTGATGTCGTTGTTTTATACGATCCATCGTTTGCAAACAGCGATGTTACCATTGCCTTTGAGGATACCAAAGAAATCACCGTACGCGGTTGGAATCTGGCAACGGTAACGGTCAACGTACCGAACGGAACACTTCATATCTACAATGAGTATATTGAAAAAGTAGATGTACAAGCCGTGGCAAGTGATTCCTTACACCTTTACGGAACAGTCGGACTTCTTAACGTTTCTCAAGGAAGAGCAGTCATTGAAGAAAATGCAGCGGTTGAAACGGTCAATGTTGTTCCGCAAGCAAGCACAACCGCCAAGGTAGCGGTTACTGCCAATGCCAAAGTGGAAACGATGAACGTGGATACTGCCGAAGGTTCTATGGCGGAAGTAACGGTTTTAGAAAACGCAACTGTTTTCGAACTGAATCTTTCCGGTAGCGGAGAGGTTACGATTGATAATAGTGGAACGATCATTGACCAAAGTGCGGATGCCGGAACGGTATTTAAAAATGTAGTATCGGACGAAAATACTTTGCTTGCAGCGTTAAAGCAGGACGGTGCGAATATTGTATTTACAACGGATATTACCGTTTCGAAATCGACTCCGCTTGTTCCGGAAAATGTAACGGTTTCCATTGATTTAGGCGGTTATACGCTCACATCCAATTTGAACAGTGGTCTTGTCAACAAAGGAACAATTCTCTGTCTTTCAAACGGAAAGATAGAGGGATTGGCGTACGGTATTGCCAATTACGGACACATTAAAACACTGAATGTCGATGTTCAAACTTATGCTGTAACAAAAGAACTCGGTGCCGGTGATGCTATTTATGTGTTTAGTGGCGGTGTCATTGATGAAATCAAAGGAGGAAACTATATCGCTCATCCTGATGTGTATGCAAGTATAAGATGGAGTTCAGTTGGTTTATATGTTGCTTCCAATGGTCTCGTTAAAGAAATTTCGGGTGGGTATTTCTCGGGTGCATCAGTGGCTTTTAGAAGTTATAATCCAAACGGAATCGAGTTAATCTCCGGTGGTTTTTTTGACAGTCCGTATATGGATGAAAACGGAGTAACGTACGGTGACAAAACGACGATCGGTAATCTTTATTACAATCATGACCCACTTCGGGTAACGGGTGGTACGTTCTACAATGTAGGAACCAAACTCGATCAAAAACTTGCCGAAGGTTATACGATGATAAAGGGCGAAATTTGCGAGATGACCAGTTATAAAACTTATATTCCTTATAACAGCGAAACTCAAACTTCTGCTCATTGGGAAGACGATCCCGAAGGAAAAGTATATTATTACTATACCGTAGTTGCGGTTCAAAGTGTATCGACGGCGGAAGAACTGGTAAGTGCGGTAAAACAAAAAGGTGTGTTAAAAGCAATCCAATTGAACAATGACATCAATATGGGCAACACCCTCGTTGAAGTTCGAAACGGAAAAGGAACTTATCTTGATTTGAACGGCTTTACTCTTACGGGTACAGGAGCCAATAATTGGGAGGCCATTATTAAAACTAACGAATCCGTTTTAAATATCAGCAATGGTACCGTAAAAGGAGGAACTTCAAGCGATGTAACGTGTGTGTATGCTTACAATAATATTACCAATATGTACGATGTCAACGTTACAGCTGAAAACGGTTCTTTAGCCGTATGGGCTGAAACCGGCGCAACGGTAAATATTTACGGGAACGGAACAATCAAGCACGCTGATTTTGAAACAAGCAGTTCACATTACGACTTGGTTTATGCAACCGGTAGTAAATGGGGTGCGGCATATATCAACATTTATGGCGGTATGTTTCAGTGTGCCACTCCGAAATGGACGCTCAATCGGTTGGATTCCGCATCAAACGGAAACGGTAAAATAACCGTATACGGCGGTCGTTTCTATCAGTTCGATCCAGCCAATGCCGAAACCGGTGCGGACGAAATCGTTGTGGCTGAAGGTTATGTTTCCGTTTCTTCGGGTGACTATTATACCGTTTCTGTACAATCGAATTAAAAAAGAGGTAAGACGATGAAAAAGAAAATACTGATTACGTCATTACTCTCAATAGCCGTTTGTTTCAGTTTGATCATTGGGGCTACGCTGGCTCTGTTTACGAGCAAATCCAATGTGAATATCGCCGTTTCAAGCGGGAAGGTGTCGGTTGTTGCTTCCGTGGATACGGAAAGTATCCAAACCAAACAGTTGAATACGAACTATGTAAATGGTGTAGAAGGAATGTTCGGTGGAGCGGAAAGTCTTGATATGAGTGAAGCGGGAACCGTTTCTCTTGAAAATATTCTTCCCGGTGACGGCGTGCGATTCGATATCGTCGTAACCAATGATAGTACCGTAAACGTTCAGTATCAAACGGTCGTTACAGTCGAAGGCGACATTGATTTGTTTATCGGACTGAAAGTTACTGTAGGCGATAAAGTGTTTGACGGTATGTCGGCTTACAGTACTTGGCAGCACCTCACGACGGAGCAAAAAGAAGTTTCTAAAACGACAGTATCCATTGAACTTCCCGAAGATGCAGGCAACCAATACCAAGGAAAAACTTGCAGCATCGTTTATCGTGTCAATGCCGTACAGGGAAATGCCGAGGTAGAAGAAGTTCCAGGCGGCGAGAATATTATTCCCGTTTATACGGAAAATGATTTGCGTCTGTTTGCAAACTCCGTCAACATCGGTAACAGTTTTAGCGGTAAAACGGTTCTTTTGATGGATGATATTGATCTTAAAATGGAATCGTGGACGCCGATTGGAAATTTATCGAACGCTTTTAACGGTACTTTCGACGGCAACGGCAAGACGATCTCCAATGTTTATGTTGATACTCCGCTGGTTGATGCGGTTGGTTTGTTTGGCCATGCTGTCGGTGCAACACTTAAAAATCTTGTGATTTCCGGTGCGGAAATTACAGGACGGGATAAAGTCGGTGCGTTGGTCGGCGATTTATATACAGGAAGTGCGGAAAACGTGACAGTGGACAACGCGAACTTAAACGGCGGTCACTATGTTGGCGGGATTACGGGGTATACGTACGGGGAAATTAAAAACAGTACGGTCAAAAATTTGACGGCAAAAGCCGTACCCTATCTTGTAGGGGACTCTTACGATAACGGCGATAAGGTCGGCGGTCTTGTCGGTTGGGCTTATTCGTGTGAATTGATCGAAAACAGTGTGACGGATGTTTCTCTGACGGCTTATCGTGATGTGGGCGGCATTGCCGGCTGTGTCGGTAAAGACGGTAGCGATCCTGTAGTGGCAAACAACACGGTAAACAATGCAAAGATTTTCGTCGATCAAGGAACAAATGCCTACGGCGATAAGGACATGAATGCCGGTTTGGTCGTTGGCAGACAGGCTAACTTTACATTGGATCTTGACAGTAACACCGTTAGCGGAGAAAATACGATCGAACAGGTTATTGCCGAAGGATTTCATATTGATCTTGTAAGTGAAAACAAAGAATACCTAATCTATAATATCGAAGGATTTAAAAACTTCCGTGATTTGGTTAATGACGGCACTTCGTTTACAGGTAAGACGGTTCTCTTAGTAACTGATATCGACCTTGAAAACGAAGAATGGACACCGATCGGAAATGCTTCTAATCCGTTTTCAGGTACTTTCGACGGAAACGGTAAAACCATTTCCAACTTGTATATAAACAAAAAACAAAATCAAAATATCGGTCTTTTCGGATTTACGACAAACGGAGAAGTAAAGAATTTTACGCTTCATAATGCCGATGTTACAGGATATTTAAATGTCGGCGCGATTGCAGGATCTCCTTATACTTCTAAAATGACAGGACTTCAACTGACAGGATTGGTTAAAGTAACCGGTTATTCTTACGTGGGGGGGATGTTTGGAAAAAATGCGTATAAAAATCTTAGTGATTTAACGATAGCAGTTTCCGATGGCAGTCTCGTTAAAGCCGACTCGGAAGGATACCGGACCTATGTCGGTGGTGTCGTTGGCTTTATGGGCGAAGGAAATATAACGGTTTCCAATGTTACATCCAATATCGATGTTATAGGTTCTACTTGCGATGTCGGTGGAATTACCGGAATCGCTCATTACGGCAACACATTTATAAACTGTTCTTCTTCGGGAAAGGTGTCTTTGATTGGATGTCGTTTTGAAGAAAACAAAATGGAAATCGGCGGCATCGCAGGTGTTTGGATGAATAGTGCAAGTGGCAAAGTTACTTTGAAAAACTGCTCTTTCACTGGAACGCTTTATGCGACCATGTCCGATGGTAGTGATTACAGTTCGGAATTGACCGAAAATACCTTAACAGGAGCAAAATATACTCCGAGTAGTGATGCCGGAGAACTGATCATCGAATAGTTTTTAAAAGACAAAAGAAGAAAATTGGCTTTCTTTGTCAACAGTCTAAAGCGCTTAAAATTAAGCGCTTTTTTAATTTAATAGATGAAAAACAAAAAAAAATAAAAATTTTATTAAAAAAAACTATAATTTTTTATTTGGTTCAGGATAACGCATTTTTTCAGCTTTACTCCTGTTTTTCAAAAGATATTTATCATTTCAAGAAAAAAATCGGACGATCAAGCAAGATTTCTTATTAAAAGAAAACAAAGCGTCTTTTAATAAGAACAGGCAATCATTGACAATATTCGACTTATTGATTAAAATAAGTTGTCAAAATAGGATCATTGCAAAAAAATTAAACAAAAAATATTCGTAAAAGGTTGGATTATTTATCTTTTTTCAAAAAGCATTTCTTACCATATTTTAAAAAGAAGGAAGTGGAGGCTTATGAAAAAAACGATTATACCATTGACTTTTATAGCCATTTGTTTGGGTATCTTTCTTTTTTTCGGTGCATCAAACCGATTGGTAGAGGAAAAGTCGGTAGAAACATTAAGGATTGCGGAATCTAAATCCAATCCGGAAAGAAGCTTAGATGAGGAGGACGAGGATAGAGCAAAATATCTTCCTTTGTATCCCGGTACAACCATGACGATAAAAGACAATTATAATATCTATTGGGATATAATACCGTCTTATGATGATTATCGTATCATCTATACCATGCAGTTTTCTACCAAAAACGATTCCGATATTGATACGGTTTATATACCTGCTACGACAATGTATTATGCAAAGGATGTGAATACAGGCGATACGTATTGTTTTTGGTTGGCTTGGGACGATGGTGCTACTGCAGTCAATCCAACCGGAAAAACGATTTCTAAAGTGATAATGGATTCTGATGTTAAACCAAGTTGCTTGAATTTCACCTACGAATCATATGAACAGGCTTCTGTTGGAAACATTAAAACTTATCAATATCCTTGGTATGCCCAACACGATCATGAATGGCAGAAAACGGAAGAAGTATTTGCGGCAACTTGCACGACCCCGTCTTATTACGGTGATCGGGATTGTCTGTATTGCTGTGCCGAAGGACCTATTCATCCTTCAACAGAGGCATTGGGTCATGGTGAGGATGTTACGGGAACATACAGAATATTCAGTTATTCAACTTGTTCTAAAGACGGTTGGACAGAGTCAAACGGCACTTTTACTTCCGGTGAAACGATTAGAAATACTGACCAATACCGTGATTATGCCGATGGTTGGGAATCCGTTATTACATTGAGGTTTTCAGTAAGTGTAATTTCGAATATCAATTTGCATTATTATGTTTCATCGGAAAAAAAAGATTCTTTACGGATCTTATTTGATGAAAGTGAAAAACTTTGTGTCAGCGGAGAAGAAAAAGATTTAACCTTACCGAATATCCGTCCGGGAAAGCATACCTTGGTTTTTAAATATACAAAAGATAGTGGAACAGACGGCGGGGAAGATTTAGCGAGAATATCCAATCTAAGCGTTACGACTAAAAAAGAAGTCTATCTCAAATTGCCTTTTACAAACGGAAGGATCCCCTACGGAACGGATACGGTTTCTGTTGCTTCCGGCCCATTAAGTGTGGCTACAGATAACCAAACGGTTGTGGCTTCTATTCAAAAAAGAAGTGAAGAAGAAGACGTATATTCTGTCAATCTTTCCAATTTATCAACGATTCTGGCCGGTACTACCGCTTCCTTGTTGTTGGGAACCGTCTTCCTGGTGCTTATGAAACGGAAAAGAGGATGATGAAACGATGAACAACGAACAAGTATTTTACAGTGTATTGGATATTGTCCACTTACGGATATCACTTATAGTGGCACAATAGAAGAATGGAACAGGATTGAAAAAGATTCTTCCTGGGATTATGAAACGTTTATCTATACAATTCATTGCACAAATGGAAATATAACGAAATGGTGAAAATTGAATAATAAAATAAAGGCGTTTGCGTGATTTTACGTGAACACTTTTTATTTTCTGATGCATAAATGATAAAGTGAAACTTTGAGAAGGGTTATAAAACTTATTGTTGATACTTGATAATATAAATATTTAAAATCTGTATTTGAAACGTATTTAATCAGCACCATCCATCAATAAAATTCCATGATGAATCTTATTTGGAAAGTAATTTGATTGTAACCAATCATGTTATTGGGAATATGATGTAGAAAGACAGAAAACATAAAAAGGAAATAAGGTACTCGTTAAGAAAATGGGAATTGTAGATACTTTTACTATGTATTATATTCCCATCTCTGATCTGGTAAAAACTGAAAAATTTTTTTAAAATTAAAAAATCTTTCAGTATAACTGAATAAATCCATCGACAAACGAAAAAAATTGCAGTATAATATGGTCGGAGTGATAAAATTGATTCAAAGAGAACACTACATTGAGCAAGTTCGTCCATTTTATGAATCCGATTTAATTAAAATTATTACGGGCATCCGTAGATGTGGTAAATCGGTCATTATGGAACAAATCATTAAAGAGATTAGAGAAGAAACTGATAACATAATTTATCTTAACTTTGAAGATAAAAAGGTGTCTGCCAATATAACGACGGCCATTCAGTTAATTTCCTATGTTGAGGAAAATAAAAAGGCTGGGAAATGCTACTTGTTTTTCGATGAAATACAAACACTTGATGGTTGGCAAGATGCCTGTAAAACATTAAGATTATACAATTATTCTTTGTTTATTACAGGTTCAAACTCCAAACTTTTGTCGGGTGAATTTGCAAAAGAACTGTCGGGAAGATATGTTGCATTTCGTGTCAGACCTTTTATATATAAAGAAATAGTTCAATATTGCAAGGAACTTGGAAAAGAAGTTTCGGTTACAGACTATCTTGTTTGGGGAGGTTTTCCTAAACGATTTGAATTTGATTCTTTTGAAGCACAGAATAGATATTTAAATGATTTAGATGATACAATTGTTATCAATGACTTAATCAGACGATATAAGATACGCAAAGAAAGTTTGTTTAAAAGCTTGGTAAATTTCATTTTGCGTAATAATAGCCGTATTTTCTCTGCAAATTCTATACGTGACTATATTAAGCAAGAACACACGAGTTGCTCCGTTAACACAATAATGAAATATCTGGGCTATTTAGAAGAAGCGTATATTATTGAGTCGGTCAAGCAGTATTCCCCTAAAACGAAAAAAGAACTTTCATATTATTCTAAACTATACAATGCGGATGTTTGTTTTAATTCTATTCGTTGTATGAACAATCGCTTCGATCTTACGCATAATCTTGAAAATATCGTTTATAATGAATTGATTTATATGGGATATGAGGTATATGTGTACAATAATAACGGCAAAGAAATAGACTTTTTGGCAACAAAAGATACAAGGCAATATTACGTGCAAGTGGCTTATAGTATAGCCGAAGAAAAAGCGTATCAAAGAGAGTTTGACGCATTTCGAAACATAGATAATCTTTCTCAAAAAATCATTATCACAACCGATGATATTGACTATTCTACGAGCGTTGTGAAGCATATTAAGTTAAAAGACTTTTTGACAATGGAAAGTCTATAAAACAATTTAATTTGTTGGATAATTTAAAAGCGTTTAATCTGGTTTAAAAAAACAAACAAATCTCTATTTTTATTTTTTCAGATGAAGAAACAGAAAAGTTAAATTGTCAAATTGTGCCGTTAAAAAGGTGATGAAAAAGTGAAAACCGAATAATAAAATAAAGGCGTTCGCGTGAATTTACGTGAACGTTTTTTATTTCATGAACCATAGAATCCTGAAACGGATTAAATGGGAGTTAGAAAAAGACAAGTGATTTTAAGATTTTGAAAGTAAAAAAATAAAACAGGATTTTGCTTATCCTGTTTTATATTGAAATCTTCATTTTTTTTAAATGGTGGACCCTTGGAGACTCGAACTCCAGACCCACTGATTAAGAGTCAGTTGCTCTACCAACTGAGCTAAGGGTCCGTATCAAACTGCGATAATAATTATACCAAAAAATAGTTTTTTGTCAATTGTTTCTAAAAAAATAATTCTTATTTCGGATTGTTAATGAATCGGATTGAAATTGCATAAGATGAAATGGTGAAAGTCTATGAGAGTAAATCGTTTGTTGGCTTATGCGGGGTTGAAAGAAGCGGGTGTGAATCATCCGGTTCATTTGATTGCCGATGACAGTCGGATTTGTTGTTGTAACTGTATTTATGTTTGTTGCAGTAAGGATGAATCGGATCAGAAAAAATATGTGGAAGAAGCGATTTTAAATGGGGCAAGGACGATTGTTTCGGCGGCCTTTTTTTTACCTAGAAGCGGGATTAATTTTTATCAGGTCGAACAGCCTACTCGGATTCTTGCGAAACTGTTGCGCAGATATTATGGACCGATTGTGAAAAGAATCCATTTGATCGGTGTAATTGGCACCAACGGGAAAACGACTACATCGACACTCGGATATGAGTTTTTTCGTTTTATCGGGAAAAAAGCGATGTTGATCGGTTCTAATGGGATTTACTTTGGAAAAGAATACCGAAAAACGGAAAATACCACGCCTTCGCTGGCTACGATTTACCGTTTTTTGGTAACGGCGGCAAAAAACGGGATTCGGTTTGTTTTTATGGAGGTTTCCTCGATTGCGGTTGAGCAGTTGCGGGTCTTTTTATTGCCGTTTGATTGTTTGATCTTTACCAATTTCAGCGAAGATCATCTGGATTATCATAAGACGATGGAACAGTATCTGTTTTGCAAACTGATGCCTTTTTTAAGTCTTTGTGAAAAAGCGAATGCCGTTGTCAATGCCGATGATCCTATTTCGAGAATTATTTTAAAATACACGCCTTCTTTTTGTTATACGATCGGATTAAACGGTAAAACCGATTATACGGTTTCGAATTTGAAATCCGATTGGGAAGGACTTACCTTCACCTATCGGCATGAAGAATATCATTCTTGCTTAATGGGGCGGTTCAACATCTATAATCTGCTGTCGATTTTACCGCTTTGCGAAATTTACGGTGTGGATGAAAAACGCTATTTCGATTTTTTGAATCAATACCAGAAAGTCAGTGGTCGGATGAATAAAATCAAATGGCAGGAAAAATGTATTTTATTGGATTATGCCCATACGGAACAGGCGGTTCAACAGGTTGTAAAAGAGGCTCAAAGTCAGTGCCGGGGACGGCTTTATTTGGTGCTTGGTTGCGGCGGAAACCGGGAAAAAGAAAAACGTTATCACATCGGCAGGTATTTGAATTCGGTGGATGCCGATATTATTTTGACGACGGATAATCCCCGTTATGAAGATCCGCTGGATATCGTTAAAGATATCCAAAAAGAAATGGTCAAAGATACGGAAGTGATTTTGGATCGGAAAACGGCGATTGAAACGGTACTTAGTCGTTTAAAACCAAACGATTGGGTGTTGATTTTGGGTAAGGGTGCGGAAAAGACAATGGAAATCAGAGGAATCAAATATCCTTTTAACGACGAGGAGGTCATTTATGAATGGATTTGCAAGCATTGATTTGGTTTGGTTGATGATGGCATCCGTTTTTTCCTATGCCGTTTACGTGAAAGTATTTAAAAAATTGGGGCAAACCGAACGAAAAGAAGGGGTGGCTTCCCATCAAAAGAAAAACGGAACCATTACGATGGGTGGCATTCTTTTCATCGTTTTGCCGCTTTTCTTTATACCGATGACACCGGCTTGCCGCTTGATTGTCTGGGTGGTGTTGGCATTTGGGATACTAGGTGTGATCGATGATGTTAAAATCATTCTGTTAAAGAAAAACGACGGTCTTTCGCCGACGATGAAACTGCTTTTTGAAGTTCTGCTATCCGGACTCGTTTTTTATTTGTATCTAAAAGAAGATTTACCGACCAGTCTTTCTTTGTTTTCGTTTTCGTTGGAACTGAAATGGTTTTACGGCTTGTTGATTTTATGGTTGTTGACGGCTTCGGCCAATGCTTGGAATCTAATGGACGGGATTGACGGTTTATGCAGCGGTTGCAGTCTTTTGATCGGAATCGGACTAATGGTGATTGCCGTATCCAAACAGAAGTGGGATGTTTTTTATTTGCTGCTGTGTTTTCAGTTGGTACTGTTTGTCTTTTGGTGTTTCAATCTTCCGAAAGCCTTTTTGTTTATGGGCGATGTGGGATCGCTTGCACTGGGCGGAATGTATGCGATGACCAGTCTTTATTTGGACTGTCTGGGACCGTTTATCATTATGTCGGGTTTGTTTATTTTCGAAACATTGTCGGTCATTTTGCAAGTTTTTTATTTTAAAAGAACCAAAGGCAAACGTCTTTTTAAAATGGCGCCGTTTCATCACCATTTGGAGTTGTGTCATTTTCCGGAAATCGGTATTGATTTGCTGTTTTACCTGATTCAGTTTTTCCTGATTTTTTTAGGATGGATGGCTTATTTCTAAAGGTACTTTTCTTGACTTTAAGGTGATTTGTTTTTATAATTAGGGTATAAAATCTTGGAGTTGATGGTATGGATGATCCGCGTTTATTGACACTTTGCACACTTGTCAGAATCAAAAATTATACGAAAACGGCCAAACGCCTTTTTATTACGCAACCGGCTGTTACGCACCATATCCAATCGTTGGAAAAAGAATACGATATCAAAATCTTTTCCGATTCGAAAACCTTCACGTTATCTTCCCAAGGAAAAATCATGGTGGAATATGCCAGAAGAATGATCAATCAATCCCGTCTTTTAGAAATCACATTGGAAAAGTCCAAAGACGAGGGGAAAAAAGCATCGTTTGCGATCACGAGTTCGGTTTCGTTTCTCTTGAAAAAAGACGGTTTGTTGTCGTTTTTTTTGAAACAGTTCAAAGATGAAGTTCGCCTGTCGGTTGAATCGTTGCCGCTGATCTTGGCCAAACTGCAGGAAGGACAACTTGATTTTGCCATTATCGATGCCCCGTACAGCGATGATGTTTACGAAGGATTTTTGCTGGATACCGCATCGATCGTTCCGGTTTGCAACAAAGAAGGAAAATTCAAAGAAATCAAACGGATCACGCGGGAAATGCTTAAAAACAATCCGCTTATTTTCGGTTGTGAAAGTGAAGGTCTTTGCACCCAAACACAGTATTTTTTAAAAGCCGCCAATATTCATCTTGGTCATACGGACCGCATTTACTGTCAATCGTATTTTTTGATGGAAGCGTGTATCGCCGCAAAAGACGGCATCGGTTTTTGTTATCAGGAGGCGCTTAAGGACATGCCGTCTTTGAAGAAAATGGAGTTGACCAACTTCAAAGCCGAACAGTCGATTTATTTGATCTATCATCAAAACAGTTTTGAAAAGGCAATGCTCAAAGAATTATTAAGCGATCTATCTTGCTGGAAAGAGGCTTTGAAATGACGATCGATGTGCTTTATGAAGACAATCATCTTTTGGTCGTCTATAAACCAAGAGGAATTTTATCTCAGGCCGATGCTTCTGAAAAAGAAGACATGCTGACGCTTTTGAAAGCGTATTTGAAACAGAAATATCAAAAACCGGGCAATGTTTATGTGGGGTTGGTTCATCGGTTGGACTGCAATACTTCCGGTGTGATGGTTTTTGCCAAGACCAGCAAAGCCGCTTCTCGTCTTTCTAAGGATATTTTGCATCATCGGTTTGAAAAAAAGTATCATGCCCTTTTAGAAGGATGGTTGCTACACTCCGGATGCCTCAAGACGCATTTGAAAAAAGACGAGCGATTGAAAATGAGTCTAGTCGATCCAAGTGGCAAAGAAGCGGTGCTGGATTACCGAGTTGAAAAAAAAGGATACTACAACGATCGAAAAGTAACGTGGGTCGATGTTGATTTGAAAACCGGTCGGTTTCATCAGATTCGCTCTCAGTTTGCTTCCATCGGTCATCCGCTTGCAGGAGACCGCAAATACGGAAGTACCTATCCTTTTCCTTACTGTTTGGAAGCGTATCATTTGGGGTTTTATCATCCGGTTACCAAAGTTTGGTTGATTTTTGAAAAGAGTCCTATGCAGGAAGAATTGTTGCCGCATATAGTATAATGGTGATGTGCCTTGGATTTAGAATATCATGATAATATTTTGTGTATCGACAATTATAAGCAAATTAAACACCTCTCAAGTGATTTAATAGTATTAGAGGGCATTGAAATCCGAGGCGAAAACATGCATGTGCTGCGGTTGGATGCTCATCAAATAGTTGTTCGTGGTTGTATGAATCAATGGATCTTGAGGGCAGAAAAACATGATATACAAAATCAAAATGAACAAGGAAGATTATTTTAAACTGAATAACAAAATCGTATCCGCCAATTTGGAAATCGACGGGGAAGAAGTTACGTTTGATGTGGAGGGCGGATCGTATCATATTCTGAAAAAAAGCAAATACAAATACAAGTTGATCGAAAGTTTCCAGACGAAAGTCATTCGTTTTTTATCTAAAAATATTTTATTGATCGTCGGTGTTTTGTTTTTGCTGTCGATTCTTTATATCAATACGTATCGAGTTGAAAAAATCGCATTCAATCGACAAACGCCGATTAATGATGAAATCGAGTATCGGATTTCTTCTAGTTTCAAGCGGTTGTTTTGTTTTGACTTCTGCAATTTGGATTACGAAGATTTTTCCAAACGAATGCGGCTTTCTTACCCGGAATATCCTTATATCAGTGTGACGTGTGCCAATAATATCATTTCGGTGGACATTTACAATTACGATGATGTCAACTACCCCAGCCATGATGATAAATGCGGCGATATCATTGCGGTAAAAGACGGGATTGTGGATTCTTTTTATGTCTACAATGGACAAAGTAACGTAGAAAAAAACAAATACGTCAAAGAAGGAGACGTATTGATCAGCGGCAATTTGGAGACGAAATTCGTTAAAGCCGGTGGGTTGGTGATGGCGACTACCTACGATAAAGTAACGCTTTCGATTCCGAAAAAAGAACAGACGGAGATCTTAGGGGATGAAACAGACGACTACTACCAATTCAAATTATTCAATATGGAACTGGATATCGGAAAAAAGAATCGCTTTTCTTTGCCGAAACGAACCACTTCAGTTTTGTTTAATATGTTCGATTGGTTTCAAGTGAAAAAAATTGAAGATGTCGAAAAAAATGTTATAATAAAGACGTACACACTAGAAGAAGCCGAACAGGAAGCCAGATGCCGGATCGAAGATGCTTTCAACGATCAAAAAAGCAGCGATTTGGAAAAGATCGTGGCGATGGCTGCCACCAAACAGGAGGAAACGGAGGATTCTTATGTTTTTACGTATATTGTAAAGAAATACGAATCCATCGGTGTGTTTCAAGAGTATGAGGAGTGAATGAGTTGAAATTGGCTTGTAAGATTGAGGATGCGACTCAAGCGAAAAATATCGTGGGAATCCAAAATGCGAATTTGAAGATTTTGGAAGAATTGTTTGCCTGTCAGATCGATCTTTGCGGGGATGAAATCGTCTGTGATTTAAAAGACGAACAGCAAGCGCATCGGCTGAATGCGATGATTGCGGCCATGCTTCAGATCGCATCCTACGGGATTTATTTAAAGGGGCGCGATCTGATTTATCTCAAAAATATGATAGATACCGATCGGTTGGACGCGTACGATGCGTTTTTAAAGAACCGCAAACCGATCGCTTATACCGTATCGAATAAACCGCTTTATGCCAAAACACTGAAACAGAAAGAGTATCTTTCCAAACTAGATCAACACGATTTGATTTTCGCTTTGGGAGCGGCCGGTAGCGGAAAGACATATTTGGCGGTAGTCTATGCGGTAATGATGTTAAAAAGCAATCGTATCGGTAAAATCATTTTGACCAGACCGGCTGTGGAAGCGGGAGAATCGTTAGGGTTTTTACCGGGCGATTTCAAAGAAAAGGTCGATCCTTATTTACGACCGCTCTACGATGCGTTATACGATTTATTGGGGATGGAACAAACCAATCAGTTGATTGAAAAAAATATTTTGGAAATCGCGCCGCTGGCTTATATGCGAGGACGGACGCTGGAGGATGCGATTGTCATTTTGGATGAGGCACAAAACGCAACGAGCGAACAGTTGAAAATGTTTTTGACCAGACTGGGCTTTCAATCGAAAATGATCGTGACCGGAGATCCTTCGCAAATCGATTTGCCGAATCGGCGCTCCGGGTTGAAAATGACGGCTGATTTGTTGGCGGACTTAAAAGAAGTGGCGATCGTCCGATTCGATACGTTTGATGTGGTTCGGCATCCGTTGGTTGCCAAAATCATCGAGCGGTTTGAAAAAATAAGTTAGGATAAAAAGATGCTTGGCTAAACCAAGCTTTTTTTGTTTATCGAAATCTTTTTTTGTTTTCAATTGATTGAAAATGGAATATAATGAAAGAAAGGTGAAGAGTATGACAGAGCGTTTTGAAGAATGGAAAAAAGAAAAGATGAAACAGTCTGCGATTCAAGCGTTTGAAACCAAACGGGTCAACCGGTTTTTGAATTTGGTCAAAAGCGTTTTGTTTCCGCAGATCCTATTAGAAGAAGAGGAACACCATTCATTTTTGAAACGGTTGGAAATGATTCAAAAAGAATTGATGTTGTTATTGAAACAGACGGAAAAACTGGCAGGGGTTTGTTTGGATAAACCGGCTGTTACAAAGAATTTTATGGAAGCGTTGCCGCAAATCGAAGAAGATTTGAAATTGGATTTAAAAGCCATTTTCGATCAAGATCCGGCTGCCCATAATCAAGAAGAAATTATTTTGTGCTATCCGGGTTTTTTCGCTATTTTTATTTACCGGGTTGCGCATGTATTGGTTTTGAACAACGTTCCGTTGTTGCCGCGTATTTTAAGCGAACAGGCGCATAGCCAAACCGGCATCGATATCCATCCGGCGGCACGCATCGGAAAACGGTTTTGCATCGATCACGGAACCGGCATCGTCATCGGCGAAACGACGGTGATCGGCAACGATGTCAAAATCTATCAAGGCGTAACGTTGGGGGCGCTTTCGCTGAGCAAGGGGCAAGAATTGAAAGGTACCAAACGGCATCCGACGATCGAAGATCGGGTAACCATTTATTCCGGTGCGTCTGTTTTCGGCGGGAACACGACGATCGGATTTAATACGACGATTGGCAGCAGTACGTTTATTGTTGAAAGCGTCGGACCCAACCGAATCGTAACGACAAAAGAACAACGGCTTAAAAAAGTCTAAAAGGAGGAAGTTTATGAACTATTATTTAGGAATCGATATCGGCACCAGTTCGACCAAAGCGGTTTGTTTCGATACGAACGGCCATGCGGTTGCAAGCGCCAGCAAAGATTACGAACTGTATGTTCCCAAACCGGGCTATGCCGAAGAAGACCCAGAGGATTGGTTTGATGCGGTCTGTACGGTCATTCGCACACTTGCTTCAACGTATCGGATCAAAGGCATCGGGCTTTCCGGACAGATGCACGGACTCGTGTTACTGGATCGAAACGATACGGTTTTAAGACCGAGCATCATCTGGTGTGACAATCGGGCAACAGAAGAAGCCAAAGAGATTCAAAGAAGATTGCCGGGCAAGATTAAAAAAATCACCAAAAACGAGGTGCAACCGGCATTTACGCTGGCTAAATTGCTGTGGGTTCAAAACCATGAAAAAAAGATTTACGAGCAGATTGATAAAGTTTTGTTACCGAAAGACTATATTGCGTACCGGTTGACCGATACGTTTAAAACAGAATATTCCGATGCGTCGGGAACGCAGTGGCTCGATTTGGAAAAAAAGACGTATTCAGATGAGATTTTAGAGGCTTTTGCGATCAACCGGGCTTGGTTGCCGGCGTTGCAGGAATCCTCCGAGATTCGGGGTGTGGTTCAAAAAGCGCTGTGTGCGGAATTGAATTTGCCACAGGATTGTTTTGTCGTCGGCGGTGCCGGCGATCAGGCCGCGGCGGCCATCGGAAACGGAATTTTGAAAAAAGGCGATGTGAGTCTTGTTTTGGGGTCGTCCGGTGTGGTATTTTCTCCCGTTTTTCGAAAAGATTTGAATCAGGATACACCGTTACAAGTCTTTATGCATGCCATACCCGATACGTATCATGTCATGGGAGTAACCAACGGCTGCGGTCTTTCTTACCGGTGGTATAAAGAAACGTTGACCGATCGGACTTACGATCAGTTAAACGAAGGAGCCGCCCTCAGTAAGCCGGGCGCTCACGGCTTGATTTATTTACCGTATTTGAACGGAGAACGAACGCCTCATTTGGATCCTTATGCGCGGGGCTGTTTTTTGGGAATTGCCCAAGATACATCGCAAAATGATTTTACAAGGGCGGTTTTAGAAGGCATTTCATACAGTTTAAAGGATTGTTTTTCTTTATTAAACCTTCCTGATGCTTCCATTCGGATCAGTGGGGGCGGAGCCAAAGGCGATCTTTGGCGAACGATCATCGCCAGTGTTTTCAAGCGGCCGGTTTATCGGATTTGCCAAGAAGAAGGCGGTGCGCTTGGTGTTGCCATTTTGGCGATGGTTGCGGGAAAAGACTATCAAAGCGTGGACGAGGCTTGCGAAAAACTCATTCGGCTGCAAGATGAAACCAAACCGGTCAAAGACTGGGAGGCTGTTTACGAAAAAGGATATGATCATTACCGCTTGGCATACCGCAGTTTGAAAGATTACTTTGTAAAGGTGCAAGATCAATGAAAATCGAATACGTCCGTTCTTACAGCACCTATTTGAAGCGGGAAATGGAATACAAAGTGTACGGTCATGACGGGCTTTCCATTCTTTCGTTTCCGACGCAAAACGGTCGTTTTTACGATTATGAAGATCGTGGTTTGATTGCGATGTTTTCCGATTGGATCGAAAAAGGAAGACTGCGTTTTATTTGCGTGGATTCGCTTGATTTGGAATCCTGGAGTGCAACAGGCGATCCTAAATCCCGCTTGATGGTTCAGGAAAATTACTTTCATTATATCGTCGATGAACTGATCCCTCACTTTAAAACGACAATGCCGCAGTCTTTTCTTTATGCGTTTGGCTGTTCGATGGGGGCTTACCATGCCATGACTGTTTTTGCCAGGCGCCCGGATTTGCTGGATGGTGTTTTTTGTCTTTCCGGGATTTATCATTCCGGTTTTTTCATCAAAGATTACGCCGATGATTTGTCTTTTTTAAATTCTCCTTTAGATTCGTTTTGCCACTTAAGATGCGATCATCCTTATCTTGCGCTTTACCGAACGAAGCGGATTTTGGTTTGCGTCGGAACGGGCGCTTATGAGGGGGAATGTCTTTGGGATACCCAAAGGTTAGAAGAAGCTTTTTTAAAACTTGGAATCCAAGCGTCTGTATATTACTGGTCCGAAGGGTATTCCCACGACTGGCCGGCCTGGTTCGAACAGATTTCTTATTACCTGCCGCATCTTTTGGAAGAGGTTGAAAAGGGTTTGTGAAGAACTTGAAAAAAATTGAGATTTTATCTTGTCAAAAAAAAGAATTGTTGTATAATTATTTCGTCTATTATGCATGAAAGAATGTAAATAGAAAAAGTCATAGGAATAATCAAGGAAAGGAAAAGAAAGATTTGTTTCTTTCATTCGGTAAACTGCGTTGGCTAAACCAATTATCGAATTGCACCAACTGACCAAATCGTACGGTGCACAAACGATCGTCGACCATTTGGATCTGACGATTTATGAAAATGAGTTTATTACTCTTTTAGGACCTTCCGGTTGTGGAAAAACGACTACTTTACGCATGATAGGTGGTTTTGAGCATCCCGATTCCGGGGATATTGTCGTCAATGGAAAAATCATTACGGATCTGCCGGCTTATGCCAGACCGATCAATACGGTTTTTCAGCGTTATGCGCTTTTTCCGCATTTGAACGTTTTCAATAATGTGGCATTCGGACTGAAAAATCGCGGGAAGAAGTTCATGATGGCTTTTTTCGGCGGAAAAGAACAGTTGAAACAGGAAATATTGACGGAAAAAAATGCTTTTTCTACGAAAAAAAAGAAACGCGTTTCTTTTTGGGATATGAAGCGTAAACTGAATGAGAAATTGACTTACGCGGTCAAAGAGGCGCTTAGAATGGTAAATTTATCCGGTTTTGAAGAACGGAAAACCGCATCGATGTCCGGCGGGCAGATGCAGCGGGTGGCGATTGCCCGTGCGATCATTTTAAAACCGAAAATTTTATTGTTGGACGAGCCGCTTTCGGCCCTTGATTTGAAATTAAGACAAAACATGCAATACGAATTAAAGGAAATGCAACGGAATTTGGGCATTACGTTTTTATTTGTAACGCACGACCAAGAAGAAGCGATGGTCATGTCCGATCGAATTGTCGTGATGAAAGACGGGCTGATTCAGCAACTCGGTACCCCGAAAGACATTTACAACGAACCGATCAATCGCTACGTGGCCAATTTCATCGGGGAATCCAATATCGTTTCGGGGATTTATCTGAAAAAAGATGTCGTTCGATTTTTGGATGTGGATTTTCCTTGTGTGGGATATGTTTTTGAAGACAACGAACCGGTTGATGTGGTGATTCGTCCGGAAGACTGGGATGTGGTTCCGCTTGATCGGGCGAAATTGATTGGAACGGTTCGATCCTCTATTTTTAAAGGCGTTCATTATGAATTGGTGGTCGACCTTTGCGGAATGGAATTCGTTGTCCATACGTATGAAGATATTCAACCGAACCGATCGGTCGGACTTTCGGTCGATCCGTATGAAATCTGTTTGATGAAGGTGGATGGCTCATGCAAAACAATCGTCAACGTTTAAAGGCCACCCCGTATCACGCCCATCATTTGGATCGATTGTCCAAACCGTATTTTTGGTGGCTGTATATCTTTGCGTGTTTTCCGGTTTTGATTATGGTCTTTTTGATGTTTGTGGATACGGAAGGCATCCGGTTGGATGAGATGGAATTTACGATGTACAATTTTACGTTGCTTTCCAATCAATCGGTATTGATAGCCTTTTACAATTCTTTAAAATACAGTCTTTTGACGACCCTTCTTTGTATTTTTTTCGGTTATCTGTTGGCGTATACGCTTTTTAAATCGAACCTTAAAAACAAATATCTGATTTTGTTGTTGCTGATTTTGCCGATGTGGACCAATATATTACTGAGGATTACGGCGCTTGCCAATATTTTCAAGCCCAATAATATTTTAACGGATTTACTGGGGATTCCCGGATTGAATATCATCGGTACGGACTGGGCGATTCTTTTGGGAATGGTTTTTACTTATTTGCCGTTTATCGTTTTACCGATTTATACGTCGCTGGAAAAAATCGATCCGTCGTTAGAAGAAGCGGCCAACGATTTGGGAGTAACCGATTTTACGAAATTCTGGAAAGTGATTGTGCCGTTGTCGTTAAAGGGGGTCTTTTCCGGCTCTTTGATGGTTTTTCTGCCGTGTTTATCCGGTTTTGCCATCCCGAAAGTCTTGGGAGAAGGAAAAATTTTATTGATCGGGAATATCATCGAACAAAACTTTATCAATATGAGTTACAATTACGGTGCGGTTTTGGCGGTTCTCATCCTGATCATTATTTTAGGGGCGATTGCCGTCATCAACAAAATCGATAAAGAAGGAGAGATGCTGTTATGAATTCGATTCATCTTCCTTATCCGAAAGCCACGCTAGAAGAATACGGGTATAAAAACCATGTGATTTTAAAAACGCTTTGGCGGATCTTAAAAGTCTTGTTGGTGGCATTCAGTGTGTTCATGTTGTATATTTCGATCGTTTTGATTGCCATTCAATCGTTTAATTCATCGGCTTCGACGACGGAGTTTACCGGCTTTACGTTTCAAAACTATGTGGATATGTTCAGTAAACGTTCGTTAACCAATGCCATTTCGAACACCTTTTTGGTTTCGATTATGGCGACATTGATTGCGGCGGTTGCCGGAACGTTTATCGCGATCGGTATTTTTTACTTGCCGCCGAAATTAAAGGGACGGATTTTGTTGTTGAACAATATTCCGCTTTTAAATGCCGATATTGTGACGGGAATTTCTTTGATGTTGATTTTCTCGTTGTTTTTACCCCTTCATCGGCAGCTGTTTGGCTTTACGACGATTTTGATCGCGCACATCTTTTTCATTTTGCCGTATATCATTCTTTCGGTTTTACCGAAAATGAAGGAAATGGATCCGAATTTGATGGATGCGGCAATGGATTTGGGAGTAAGACCGTTCCGTTCGGTTTTGAAAGTCGTCTTACCGGCGGTGGCGGGCGGTGTTTTTTCCGGTGTCGTCTTGGCCTTTACGATTAGTTTCGAAGATTTCGTCGTCGGGTATTTTACGACCGGAAACGGATTTAATACGCTTTCGATTTGGATTTATACATCGATCGGCCGCAAATCGCTTTTCCCGGGTGTTTATGCTTTTTCAACGGTTTTGACGCTCAGTTTCATCGTCTTGGTGGTCGTCTATTATTTTGCAAGAGGAGGACACCGTCGTGAAAAGAAGAATTAAAATATTCGCTTTGTTTTCTTTGATGGTGCTTTTTCTTTGTTCCTGCCGAACAAGAGCCGTTTTATTGTTTTTGAATTGGGGCGAATATATTGACGAAGACATGATCGCCGAATTTGAAGAAACCTATCATTGTGAAGTGATTATGGATTTGGGCGATTCCAACGAAATTTTCTATTCGAAAGTTCGAGGCGGAACGACGTTATACGATGTCGTGGTTCCTTCGGATTATATGGTGGAAAAAATGGTTGAAAACGACCTGTTGGCGCCGATCGATTTCGATAAACTTGCCAATTATGATCCCGAGGCTTGTTTAGAAGGTGTACAAGGGATTTTAAAAACGATGGAACAGCATCAAGCGGGGATTTCCGATTATTGTGTTCCCTATTTATGGGGAACTTGGGGGATGATGTATTCGACGTTGAAAGAGGGGTTGGAAGAAGCCGTAACAACGGCCGATAATCCTTGGCGGGCGTTGTTTGACCGGTCGATTTTACCGACTGCTACGAAAGTGGCGATGTACGATTCGCATTTGCACGCGTATGCCGTTGCCTGCAAGTATTTGGGACTGGACAGTACGACCGAACTTACCGAAGATTCGCTTAATCGAATTTACGATGCCGTTCAAACAATGGATTATGATGCGTGGGGAACCGATTCGATTAAAAAGGATATTGTGGCTCAAAATCTGGATTTGGGTTTTATGTGGACCGGCGATTTCCTTTATTATTATTGTGAGAATGTAGCCAAAAAGGTTTTGGAAGCGTATTTGGCAGGCGATGTGGCGATTGCTTCTTTTTCGGAAATGATCGAAGTCCTCACCGGCGATGAACGCATCTATACGGCAAACGGACGAACGTATCAAGTCGGGTTTGATATTTATATTCCGGATGATACCATTGCCTTTTGCGATCATTTCGTTATCCCGAAAGATTCCGCCCACTACGATTTGGCCTTGAAATTCATTGATTTTATGTGCGGAAGAAAACCCGTGGATGCGGCTTTTTCCAATGCGTATTACGTCAGTTACAATACGCCTTTCATCGATGTTTATGAGGATATGGTGGCTTTAGCAACAACGCAGTGGGATGAAGATGAGGCGACACTTTTCGAAGAAGAAGTGAAATTGGGAACGGATCCTTATGATTCTTCGCTGTTTTGGAAAGTCTACGATCAGGCGATCGGGATCGCGTTTGAAAAATATTATCCGAAAGAAGAACAAGTCGAACTTCCGGATGGTTCCATTCGGCATTACAAAGGCGAAATGCTGAGTAATTTCAATCGCAAATATGTCAATACCATCAACAATCTGTTGAATAATGCACGTTCTTAAACTCGGCAGCAAAAAACTTGCCGAGTTTTTTCTTTTTTTTGTTGTATTTCCTGTATAAAAAGATTATAATGTATCTATACTTGTAATGTTTAGGAATTTCTAACTTAAAGTTTAGCATTAAGTTACAAAAAAAGGAGGGGAAACATGGAACTGGGAGAAAAAATAAAACAGCGGCGAACGTTATTGATGCTGACGCAAGAAGAACTGGCCAATCGGTGTGAATTAACCAAAGGCTACATTTCCCAACTGGAAAATGACAAGGTTTCTCCTTCGATCGAAACGCTTTCCCATATTTTGGAAGTATTGGGTACGAATTTATCCGATTTTTTTTATGAAGAAAAAGAAGAAATGTTGGTTTACGATGAAGAAGAACAATACGAAAAAAATTTCGACGGTTATCTTCAAACCTGGTTGGTTCCGACCTCTCAGGAAAAAAGCATGGAGCCGATTTTGGTCCGTCTTTTTCCCGGAGCGACGACTTTTAAAGACGATCCGCATACCGGAGAAGAGTTTGGGTATGTCATAAAGGGCACAATCAAAGTCGTTTACGGCAATTCGGAAAAAGAATGTCGGGAAAAACAGGCCTTTTATTTTCCGGCTAATAAAAAACACTATTTGAAAAACGATTCTGCTATGGAAGCGGAAGTTCTTTGGGTTTCGAGCCCGCCTTATTTTTGATGGTTCAAGGAGAGTAGTATGGAAAAGAAAAAATTGATTGAATTAAAAGGCATTCATAAAGAATACAACGGTAATGTCGTGATCGATGATTTGAATTTGTACATCAACGAAAACGAGTTTATCACGTTGGTCGGTCCGTCTGGCTGTGGGAAAACGACGACTTTACGAATCATCGGCGGATTTGAAACACCAGATTACGGTCAGGTTATTTTAGACGGCATTACCATCAACAATACGCCGCCTTACCACCGACCGATCAATACGGTTTTTCAGAAATACGCGCTTTTTCCGCATTTGAATGTATTCGATAATGTGGCATTCGGTTTAAGAAATTTCAGTCGAACGATGTCGGATTTGAAAAATCAAGTCGCGCTTCGGTATGAAAAAGAACGAAGAGAACTGGCGCTATGCTTGCAAAATAAAAGTTTGACGGCATCGGAAAAAAAGGAAATCAAACAGCGACTGGTTGCCATCAAACGCTTGGTCAAACAAGAAATCGCTTCCGAAAAGGAAAAACTGATTGCGGTGAAAGTAAAACAAGTCGAAGAAAAATATGCGACTATGATCGCTGAGTTGGACCGGAAAATCGATATTGAATGGGAAAAAGACGATGAAGTGAAAAAAGCCAAAAACCGCATTAAAGAAATCAACGAAGAAATCGAACGGGCGCTTGCTTCGGGTCAGTCTAAATCCAAAGCGACCAAACCGTATGAAGAAGAGTTGAAAATGCTTCAAAAAGTGGCGGTTTGGGAGGAATTGGTTTTACTGGAAAAGGCCAAAAAACAGGCCTTGAAAGACAAGGCGATGGAACTGAAAGCCAGTCGGTCGTTGATGCTTAATAAAAAACAGATTGCCGAAAAGGTCAAAGAAGCGTTGAAACTGGTTAAATTGGAAGGCTATGAAGATCGGAAAATCGATTCGATGAGCGGCGGACAACAACAACGGGTGGCGATTGCGCGCGCAATCGTGAACAAACCGCGGATTCTTTTGCTGGATGAACCGCTTTCGGCGCTGGATTTAAAACTGCGACAGGAAATGCAGTATGAATTAAAGGAAATGCAGCGCTCGATCGGAATCACGTTTATTTTCGTAACGCACGATCAGGAAGAAGCCTTGACGATGTCCGATACGATTGTCGTGATGGATAAAGGAATCATTCAGCAAATCGGCACACCGATGGATATTTACAATGAGCCGAAAAACCGCTTTGTGGCAACTTTTATCGGCGAATCCAATATTATCAGAGGTGAATATATCGGCCATAAAAAGGTGCGGTTTATGGGTCAGGAATTCGATTGTGTGGATGAAAATTTCACCGAAGGCGAGGCTTGCGATGTGGTCATTCGACCGGAAGACTTCGATCGAGTGGATCCGTCTTGTGCCAAACTGGTCGGAGTGGTAACCGATATTGTTTTCAAAGGGGTTCATTTTGAAATTTGCGCGGATGTTTGCGGAATGGAATTTGTCATCCATGATTATGAAATTGCCAAAGTGGGGGAAAAGATCGGTCTTAATGTGGACCCATATGAGATCCATCTGATGAAAGTTCATGACGCAGTTTAAAAAATATTCATTGCCCTATTTGGTTTGGATGCTGATTTTTACGGGGATTCCGCTTTTGCTGATGGTTGTTTTTGCTTTTTCGACGGTCAAACGGTTTTCCGTTTACGATTTTGATTTGAGTGAATTTTCGTTTACGGCCTCGAATTTGCCGAAATTGGTGGATCCTTCGTTTTTAAAAGCCTTCGGTCGGTCAATGCTTTATGCGCTGATCGCAACCGTTTTGTGTCTTGTGATCGGTTATCCGATCGCCTACTTTATTTCAAAAAGTCGGATCAAAAACAAATATTTGTTTTTATTGATCTTCATTATGCCGATGTGGACCAATATGCTTCTTCGGATTTCGACGATCAATAATTTATTGTCCAAAAACAGTTTTTTATCGAATGTTTTTCATATATCGCTAGACTTAAGCGCTTATCCGGAACTGAAAATCATCATGGTTATGACGATCGTTTATCTGCCGTTTATGATTTTCCCGATTTATACGGTTCTGGAAAAAATCGACCGTTCCTATACGGAAGCGGCCAATGATTTGGGAGCCGGTCACGTGAAAAGCTTCTTTAAAATCACTGTTCCGCTGTCGTTAAAAGGAGTTACTTCCGGTGTCATGATGGTGTTTTTGCCGGCGGCAATGGGTTTTACGATTCCGCAGATTGTAACCAGCGGCAATTCCAAATACACCATGGTCGGTCAGTTGATCGAACGCCAGTTTAAAAGTTCGTCGCCGTCTTTTAATATCGGCAGTTTGTGGAGTTTGATTATTATCGTGTTTGTTTTAGGTAGTTTGTATATCATTTCGAAAGTGGATGCGGAAGGAGAGACGTTATTATGATGGAACAACGAATCAAAGTCGCCGTGCCTTTTTCGGTCAAGGCGAAAAAAAATTCCTTCCGGATTTTCGTTATCTTATTTTTGGGCGTCGTTTTGTTTTTGACGTATCTTCCGATTGCGGTGATTGCTTTAACTTCCTTTTCCACGCATCCGAGTGGCTATGAAATGCCGGGGGTGACGATGAAATGGTACGGCATGCTGTTTACCAATCGTAGTCTTTATACGGCGATTGTATTTACACTGGAAATTACGTTTTTATCGACGATTCTTTCGACGATATTCGGAACTTTTTCGGCCATCGGAATCAATGCGCTTTCGCATAAAATGAAAAAAAGAGTGATTATGCTAAACAATGTCCCCATTTTGAATGCCGATATTGTCACAGCCGCTTTGTTGTTGATTTTGTTTCAAGGTATCTCGGTTCTCATTCAGCAGAATCTGATTGCCAACTACAGTTTGCTTACGACCTTGATTGCGCACGTTTTGTTTTCCACACCGTATGTGGTGTTATCGGTTTTGCCGAAACTATCCAAAGACAGCGATTTGTTTGATGCGGCTTTGGACTTGGGGTGTTCTCCGAAAGGAGCCTTGATGAAAGTGGTATTGCCCAATATCCGTTCGGGTATTTTTTCCGGCGCCTTATTGGCGTTTACCATGAGCATCGATGATTTTATCATTACGTATTTCGTAAGCGGCAGCAGCCAAAATTTTTCCACATGGTTATACGGCAATTTGAAGACAATGAAAAACGGTCAGTGGAATCAGGCTTGTGCGTATAATACGATTTTGATTGTCATTACGTTTACCGGCATCATCGGGTATCAATTATTGAGTTATCGAAAAAAGAAAGGAAGAAAGATATGAAAAAATATACCTTATTATTGAGTTTATCTTGTTTGGTTTTACTACTTTGTTCTTGTACGGGAAAAGGAGCCGATCTTTTGATTTTAAGTTGGGGCGATTACATGGCCGAAGATGTGGTTTCTTCGTTTGAGGAAGACCATCAAGTTAAGGTTTCGGTTGTTACGGTTGATTCCAACGAACAAATGTATCAGAATATTTTAAATCGTCAAGCCGAATACGATTTGGTGATTCCGTCGGATTATATGTTGGATCAGATGAAAGAAGACGGACTGATCAAAAAATTGGACTATACGCGGCTTTCCAACTATCAAGAAGGGATGTTTGTCGATGAACTAGAAACACTGATGTCCAGTGCGGATTGCAGCAACTATCAAGGCTATTACATTCCTTATTTCTGGGGTTCGCTTGGCATTATGTATTCCAAACGAAAAGCCGGTGTGGAAGAAGCGGTTTTGGAACACGGCTTCAAAGTACTGTTCGAACATGATTTGCTTCCTTCTGGAGCAACGGTCGGCATGTACAATGTTTCACGGGATGCGCTTGCGGCTGCGGAAATGTATTTGGGATATTCGTTGAACGAAACGGATAAAACAAAGATCGACGAATGTATGGATTTGCTTAAAAATACGGCCTTTGACGCATGGGGAACCGACGATTTGAAAATCAAAGTGTCCAGCGGTAATTTGGATGTGGCACTCGTTTATTCCGGCGATTTTTTCGATGCTTACTATGCCGACATCGAATCGGGATTGGAGGATAAAGCCGCTTTATATTCGATTTACGCGCCGACCGATCACAACAATGTGTTTTTCGATGCGATGGCCATTCCGGTTACCGCGACGGCCGAAGATTTGGCCTATGAATTTTTAAATCACATGCTTGATCACGACCAATCGTATACCAATGCCGAATTTGTCGGATACTGTCCGACGCTTGAAAGTGTGTACGATGAAATCAAATCAAGTGAAGACTGGGAAGAAACGCTGCAAATCGAGGCGTACGATCCGGTTCGCATTTTGACGACGCCGGGCAGTGTTGCCGAAGTATACCGCTATTTGGGAAGCGATATTTACGAATATATGGAACAAAAATTCATTGAAGTCATTACAGGATAGGGTGCAAACCCTATTTTGTTTTTAGTCTTGTTATGCTAAAATAGAAGAAAAGGGAGGAAAAACCGTATGATTTGGGACTTAGAAAAAGAAAATCAATCCCTTAAAGACGTTCTTGATCAAGTTCAAGAAGGCGATCTGATTCTTTTAGCGGATCAAACGTATGTCGAAAAAGTCGCAGTAAAAACCAAGAATATCACGATGATCGGCAAACCGAATACGAAAATTTGTTTTCATGCATCGCACGGGACACTTGTCCCAAAAGAAGAAGGCGGTGACGGAAAAAAAGTGTACGGAACAACCGGCAGTGCGACGTTTACCGTCTGTAAAGAAGCGTCCGGTTTCAAAGCCTTTCAAATCACGTTTCAAAACGACTTTGTAAGAAACGGTCGGAAAAACGGTCAGGCGGTTGCGTTCAAATCGGAAACAAGCGATGTATTGCTTCAAAATTGTCGTTTTTTAGGATATCAGGATACGCTTTATATGGATGGCGGTATCCGCAACCACATCGAAAATTGTTACATCGAAGGCGATATCGATTTTATTTTCGGCAGTGCGGATTGTCTTTTTGATTCTTGCTTCATCGTTGCCAAAACAAACGAAGCCAAAGAACTTTATTTTACGGCACCCAATACGCTTAAGACCAATTCTTCGGGGTTTGTTTTTCAAAACTGTGTGTTTGAAACGACGGAACAAACCGTTTATTTGGGGCGACCGTGGTATCCTTCTAATGCGGTGGATCAAACGTATCCCAAAATTGCTTTTTACAACTGTCGTCTTAAAAAAACGATTTTGCCTTATTTGAAGAAAATGCACGAACAGGATCCAACGGAGTATTCGTTTCGCTTGGAAAACTGTACGTTTGTAGGAGGAACCGATGAAGAAAAGTAAAAACCGATTTATTTTTTATGTGATAGCGATTGGATGCCTGTTGTTGTTTTTGTTGATGGTTCTCAGTGCGCTACTTAACATCGGCGAAAAACTACGGGTGATTCATCCGTGGTTGGAATACGGATTTTATATTTTGTTCGCTTTGATTTTTTATCTGGCCATTCTTCAGCCGATCATCTATATCGTTCGTTCCCCGTCGCTTTCGATTGCGACCTCCTTAGAACCCACCGATTCCAAAAGAATAGCCATTTATAAAAAAGTGGCAAAAAATATCGTTAAAAGCAATGATCTTCCGTATGAAGAAGTGATTTTGCTGACAAAGTATCAAAACAAAGAAGAGTTGCTGTTCAATTTGCAATATGTTTTTGAAAAAACCGTGAAAAAACAACTCAATCGGATTATCATCCACGATGCGAAGACGGTCATGATTTCAACGGCGATCTGTCAAAGTGCCCGTTTCGACATGATTACGGTCTTTGCCGTCAATTTGAAAATGATCAAACGTTTGGTTATGCAGTGCGGTTTTCGCCCGTCGATGAAAAATTTGTCGAAATTGACGATCAACGTGTTCGGGACGGCTTTGATAGCCGAAGGGCTTGAGAATCTGAAATTGGAAGACATCGTGCCGAAAAGTTCTCTCGAATTTTTAAATTCGGTTCCGTATTTGGGAACGGTACTGGAAAGTATTTTACAAGGAGCGGCCAATGCCATGATGACCATTCGGATCGGCTGTGTATGCCGTCGGTATCTTTTTTTAGATGGTTCGGTGGTAACCAAAGAAGATATCCGCAAAGAATCGTATAAAGAAACGCTTAAAATTTTGCCGCTGGTCGTCGCGCAGACCATTTCTTTTTTTCCGAACAAAGTCGTTCGTTTTTTCACGAAGAAAAAAACAACGGATGATTTGGCAACTTAAAAGGAAGGGAGAGTAATTATGGAAAAGAAAATAGTCGAATCCATTTGGGCTGATGGGATTCCCGCAAAGATCGATCCGAAAGATCGGATGACGGAAGAAGATGTGTTGAAATTGGCGATCAATTTTGCGTTAGACCACGTCATTCCCAAGCATTATCGGTTATTGGGTGTGAATGAAGATACGCATTCGTATCCGAATATTTTGGTTGAATACAATCTGAATCAGTACGCGGTGGCCGTCGTTCCGTCGGTTTTCCCTTTTTATCGTCGAATGGATGTCGCACTTGCCTGTCGTTTTGCGGCCGATTGCAGAAAAAAAGATTTTATTCCGATTTTTTTGGGCATTTTGGTTGCCTCAAACGATCCGCAAAGAGGGGAAAAGTCCGTTTTATTAAAAGGGGATATTTTCAAGATGCGGTTGATCGGTGCCAAACGAATTACCGAAGCAGCCGATCAAAGTTTTGATGTTTCCAAACTGGATTTTACGTTTTAAATGAAAAAGAGTTTACAAAAGAGATTCTTTTGTAAACTCCGATTCTTTTTCTTTGCTTAATTTTTTTCGGATGCGGATGGTTTTGTAGTCGGCTCTGGCCGCTTTTTTATCGCAAATGCAGATGACCCATCCTTCTTTGGTCAACGGCGGAATGGGCGTTAAAGGAAACATATGGTGTTTCATATGCCTTGCTTCCCGTTTGGAAAGATGATAGTGGATTTGCGCGTTGCGGATGGCTTTTTTGGGATGAAACAAACCGTGCAGATGAACGCCGTTGTTTTTGTCGTGCCAATCGTAAAAATAAAGGTCATGGAATAAGGCCGCTCGAATCAGTTCGGTTTCATTGACTTTCAAATGATGCTTTTTGACAAACTCATACGATAAATAAGCGACGCGGATGACGTGTGTATAAGTGGAGATATGGGCATGATGCCGATATTTTTTTAATTGGAGAAACGGTTCGGTATGGATGATCGAACGGATTTGTTCTAAAAGAAAGTTCCGATCTTCTGTAGTCAGTTTAAATTTTGTTTTCATACTTTTATTATAGAACAAAAAAAGAAAAAAAGAAAGAAAAAGAATCAGAAAGGAATGCGAGATGGTAGAAGAACTGTTAAGTTGGTACGATCGATGTAAGCGCGATCTGCCTTGGCGAAAAAATCGGGATCCGTATCGGATTTGGATTTCGGAAATCATGTGTCAGCAGACCAGAATCGATACGGTCATTCCGTATTACCACCGGTTTATGGAAACTTTTCCCACTGTTTCGGATTTGGCTTCGGCCGATGAGGCGGTCTTGCTGAAAGTATGGCAAGGATTGGGATATTACAGCCGAGCGCGCAATTTAAAGAAAGCGGCCATTGTGATTCAACAACAATATCAGGGTGTTTTTCCGAAGGACTATGAAGCCGTAAGAAGGTTACCCGGCATCGGCGACTATACGGCATCGGCCATTCTTTCGATGGCCTACGATCAGAAATACGCTTCGGTAGACGGCAATTTTTTAAGAGTTTTTTCCAGATTGTGGTGTGACGGATCCGATATTTCGATATCTTCCACCAAAAAAGCCTATCAAAAGCGAATCGAGGAAATCTTACCGCAACGTAGCGGTGATTTCAATCAGGCAATTATGGATATCGGTGCGACGATCTGTCTTGCAAACGATTTACCGCTTTGCGATCGGTGTCCGCTTCGAACAAGTTGTCGGGCTTTTGCCGAACACTGTGTTTTATCCTATCCGGTAAAAGGTAAAAAAACAGCGAAAGAAGAAACGTTATGGACGGTGTTTTTAGTCGAACAAGAAAAAAAATTGTTGTTACATCGGCGTCCCGAAGAAGGCCTTTTGGCGGGATTGTATGAATTGAAAACCATGCCGGGGTTTTTATCCGAAGAACAAATTCGGCACGTTTTTAAAGATTCGCTGGTTTCTTTTGAAAAAGGACCCACGAAACAACATATCTTTACGCATAAAAAATGGCGGATGCAGTCGTATTTCGTTCAAGTAAAGGATTACCATTTGGAAGAAAACGAATGTTGGGCCACCAAAGAAGAAATCGATACGCGCTATTCGATTCCGAAAGCTTTTTTGCAATTCTTATAGAATTGCTTTTTCTTTTTTTAGGGTTTTTCCTATTCATTGGAACAGGGGGGTGAAGAAATGCGTTGTTTAAACTGCGGGAATCCGTTTTATCCCAAACGGCTGCTTAAAGATTTGTTTCAGACCAAAAAAGAATATTTATGCGATTTGTGTCGGAACAAATATCCGCTTTTTTTGCAAGCCAAAACCGTTCCGTTATTCGATAAAACACTCAAAATCCTTTCTCTTTTTGCCGAAAAAACATGGGTTTGCTACGATGCCTATTTTTGGGAAGTATCACAAATCGTTCGCTATTTTCTTTTTAAACCGAACTATTTTGTTTTGTTTTTAGATGAAGTTTATATAAGCGATTGGCTGATTGCCGTATTCGATTGGCTTTCTTCCTGCGTTGAAAAACAGGTGCTTCTTATCACGTTTTATGTAAAAAATTAGTCGATTTTTTACGTATCGTTTTTGTTGAAAGAAGGGTTTGAAAAGAGGTATGATAGGAGTATCGACAAGGAGGAAAACAAAGATGTTAGTAGGAAAAGTAAAATGGTTCAATAACGAGAAAGGATACGGGTTCATCGTCAAAGAAAACTATGATGATATTTTCGTTCATTATAGTTCGATTTTAGATGACGGATTTAAAACCTTGAGTGAAGGTCAACTGGTGGAATTCGATCTTGTTGTCGGGGAAAAAGGACTGCAGGCTCAAAACGTTTATAAGTTGTAAAGACGGATTGAAAACGTTTTTATCTTGTGCTATAATAAAGACAGAAAAGGAGTGATATTGATGAAGGTAGAAATTGTAGGAAAAAACGGTTTCTCACCGTCTGATGCGAACAAGGAATATGCCTTGAAAAAACTGACGAAATTAGAAGGGCTGTTGCCGGATTACGAATCCGTTTCGGCTCGGGTGGTTTGCAAGGTGTACAAAGCGTATCATAAAGTGGAGGTTACAATTCCGACCAAAAATATTATACTTCGCGCGGAAGTACAAGACATGGATATCTATGCAGCCATCGACGGCGCGATTGACAAGTTGATGAAACAACTGCGGCGCTATAACGATCGTATGAAAGATAAACTGGGTAAAAAAGGCATTCGCTCGGTGGATGTGGAAGTGACGCCGAAACGCGATGAACGAATCGTCCGCGACAAAAACGTTGAGTTAGAGCCGATGACTTCGGAAGAAGCGATCGATCAAATGGAGTTATTGGGGCATGATTTCTTCGTTTACTTGGATAAAGAAACACGGAAAACCAACGTCATTTATTTAAGAGATGACGGCGATTATGCGATTATCGAAACGCATACAAAATAAGAATAAGAGGAAAAGCGGGACATGCGTCCCGTTTTCTTTTGTAGGCGGATGGGCTTGATAAAAAGTTTTCTTGAAAATTTTGGAATTTTATTGTATGATAAAAACGATATAATGATTTTATTGTGTAAGGATTAGAATATCTCAAGAGAGGATAAAACAGATGGGTTTAAAGAAATTATTTGATTCCGGATATCAGGAAATGAAACGATGTGCCAAGATCGCATCTAAAATCGAGGCATTGGAACCGGAAATCCAGAAATACAGCGATGACGAATTAAAAGGAAAAACACTTTATTTCAAACAACAATTAAAAGAAGGAAAAACGTTGGATGATCTTTTACCGGAAGCCTATGCGGTTGCCAAAGAAGCGGCTTTTCGGGTTACGGGAATGAAACCGTATCATGTCCAGTTGATCGGTGCCGTTGCCATCCACGGCGGAAATATCGCCGAAATGAAAACCGGAGAAGGAAAAACGCTGACAGCGGTTTTACCGGCTTATTTGAATGCGTTAACCGGAGAAGGGGTTCACATTGTTACGGTCAACGAGTATTTGGCTCGGCGTGAAGTTGAAGGACCGATCGGTGAAATTTACCGCTTTTTGGGCCTTACGGTCGGACTGAATTTAAGGGAACTGTCCAGCGAACAGAAAAGAGAAGCGTACGCTTCCGATATTCTTTACAGTACCAACAGCGAACTCGGGTTTGATTATCTACGCGATAATATGGTGCATAACGAAAAACAGATTACGCAGTGTAAGGGCTTGAATTATGCGATCATCGACGAGGTGGATTCCATTTTAGTCGATGAAGCCAGAACGCCGTTGATTATTTCCGGCGCCCCGAAAAACAATTCTTCGCTTTATTTGCGGGCCGATACGTTTGCCAAGCGCCTGCAGGAAGAAGACTATGAAATCGATATTGAATCCAGACATGTCCAGTTGACGCCTTCGGGAATGGAAAAAGCCGAAAAAGTATTCGGTGTCAACAATATTTACGACATTCAGTATGTGGAGTTGGTTCATGCGATCAACAATGCTTTAAAGGCCAATTTCATTTTCAAAAACGGGAAAGAATACGTCGTTCAAAACGGCGAGGTATTGATTGTCGATTCGTTTACCGGTCGTATTTTAAAAGGTCGGCAGTATTCGGAAGGACTTCATCAGGCGATTGAAGCCAAAGAAAATGTCGAAATCAAAAAAGAAACGCAAACGGTTGCGACGATCACGTATCAAAATTTTTTCCGAATGTATAAAAAACTTTCCGGTATGACCGGTACTGCCAAAACCGAAGAAGAAGAATTCCGCAACATTTACAATATGTACGTGGTTGAAGTTCCGACCAATAAACCGGTCATTCGGACGGATTTACCGGATTTGATTTTTATCTCTCAGGAAGCCAAATTCAAAGCTTTGGTGGAAAAAATCAAAGAATGCTATGAAAAAGGACAGCCGGTGCTGGTCGGTACGGCCAACGTCGAAACATCCGAACTGGTTTCTTCCATGTTGCAAAAACAAGGGATTCCGCATGAGGTTTTAAATGCCAAAAACAATGAACGGGAAGCCGAAATCGTCGCTAAAGCCGGACAACAGAAGGCCGTTACGATTTCGACCAATATGGCCGGACGCGGTACCGATATCAAATTAGGCGAAGGAGTCAAGGAATTGGGCGGTTTGGTCGTTCTCGGAACGGAACGCCACGAATCTAGACGAATCGACAACCAGTTAAGAGGTCGGTCCGGTCGACAAGGAGATCCCGGTTTTTCCCAGTTTTATATTTCCACCGAAGATGATTTGATTCAGCGGTTCGGTGGGGATACGTTTAAAAACCGGTTGGCTATGATCATCAATTTAATGAATAAAGGAACCGATCAGGCGGATGCTCCGATTACATCCAAAATGGTCTCCAGAGCCGTTACATCCGCTCAGACCAGAGTAGAGGGAAATAACTTCGATTCCCGTAAAAACGTCTTGAAATACGATGATGTCATTCGGCGTCAACGGGAAATTTTTTACAAGCAACGGATGCAAGTTGTCAAAGTCGATCATTTGGAGGATTTGGTTCGGCAAATGATGCGGCGGGCCATTGAAGAAATCGCTTCTGCGCACATGCGGCAGATCAGTTCCAAAAAATTCGAAATCGACGATGATGCGATTGCGCAAAGTTTCAACGGGAAATATTTACCGCCCAATACGATCGATGTCGAGGTTTTGAAAACGCTGGATGACGAACAGATCATCGACTATATTTGTTCAAAAGCTTACGAACGGATTGATCAAAACAAAGAGGCGGCAGAACAAGCCAAAATCCAGTATCAGTTGGATTTGCCGGATAATTTGTTCGATATGTATTTAAAAGATATGCTGTTGCGGATTTTGGATCAATTTTGGATGCGGCATATCGATGATATGCAGGGCTTGCGACAAGGCGTTGTTTTGCAATCGTATGCACAGACCAATCCGCTTGAGATTTATCAGCAGGAAGGCTATGCGCGCTTCGAACGACTCAATAAAAATATCAATGCCCGCGTGCTGGAATACGTGACGCATTCGAAATTGCAGATTCGTTTGAAAGAACCGGAACAAGATCCGATGAAAGGTCTTACGACCAACGATGTCAAAGAGCCTTCGAAGAAAAAACCGGTGGAAAAAAAGCAGCACGTCGGACCGAACGATCCGTGTCCGTGCGGTAGCGGTAAAAAATACAAATATTGCTGCGGACTTAAAAACAGATAAAGAAAAGGCGTCAACCGTTTGCGAAACGGTTGGCGCTTTTTGTTGTTTTTTTGATTTTGGTTTATTTTTACGGTTTTCTTGCGGATTTATGTAAAGGCTTTCGTTGACAAAAGCGCCGTTTCATTTTATAATAACTATGAACATTTCATTTAGAAAAATATGGAAAAAGAAAGAGGTATTAAGTGAGAATGAAAAAGTTTGATGTTTTAAACCGCATTGCCGCAGTCGGTGTTGTGGCTGTTGTTCGGGCAGAAAACGAAGAAAAGGCCACTAAGATTGCCGAAGCCTGCATTGAAGGCGGTGTTCCGGCCATTGAAATGACGTTTACGGTACCGGGTTGTGCAGACGTAATCAAATCGTTAAAAGCGACTTTCCCTGCCGATAAACTCATCGTCGGTGCCGGTACGGTATTGGATGCTGAAACGGCTCGTGCGGCTATTTTAGCGGGTGCGGAATACATTGTTTCTCCGGGATTTGACGCAGAGACGGCAAGATTGTGCAACCGTTATCAAGTACCTTATATGCCGGGTTGTATGACGATTACGGAAATGGTTCATGCGATGGAAGCCGGATGCGATATTATTAAATTGTTCCCCGGTTCGCTTCCAGGACCTTCTTATGTCAAAGCCGTTAAGGGTCCGCTTCCGCAAGTAAATATCATGCCTACGGGTGGTGTTTCTTTATCGAACGTTGCCGATTGGATCAAAGCCGGCGTTGTTGCGGTCGGAACCGGTTCGGATTTAACGGGTCCAGCTAAAAAAGGCGATTATGCCGGTGTTACGGAACTGGCTAAACAATTTGTTCAGGCAGTAAAAGACGCAAGAGCCTCAAAATAATATCCATTTTAAGGAGAATTTATGGAGAAAATAATAACACTCGGTGAGATCATGCTCAGGCTTTCCACACCGGATTATTCAACCATTAATCAAACGCATTCTTTTATGGTCAATTACGGCGGGGGAGAGGCCAATGTGGCGGTTGCTCTTTCGCATATGGGTCATAATACGTATTTTATATCCAAACTGCCGCCCAATCAGTTGGGGGACGGGGCGGTCACGCATTTGCGTTCTCATGGAGTAAACACCAAATACGTCGTACGCGGTTCCTCGACCATCGGTATTTATTTTCTTGAAACCGGCTTCGGCGGAAGACCGTCGAAAGTCATTTACAACCGAAAACACTCGGCTATTACCAGAATCCAAGAAGATGAATTCAATTGGCAGGAAATCTTTGAAGGAGCGACTTGGTTTCATTTAAGTGGAATTACGCTTGCGCTTGGAGAAAGAGTTCGCAAGGTTGCTTTTCGAGCGGTAAGGGAAGCCAAAAAATACCATGTGCCGATCAGTTTTGATTTCAACTACCGAACCAAACTTTGGACGGTTGAAGAAGCACGGCCGATTTACAAGAAAATCATGGATTACGTCGATATTGTATTCGCGTCTTTTTGGGATGCCAATACGATCTTGGAAATTCCTTTGGATGAGGAATTCAAAGACGGAACTTTATCGGAAAAACGCCGTAATGTCTTCCCGAAGATGATTGAAAAATACCAGTTGAAGTATATTTTCGGAACCGATCGAGTTGTTTATTCGGCTACGGAAAATTCATTGGCTGGATATTATTTCAGTTTGAATAAAAACGAACTGTCGATGGAATTGACCGAACCGATCCGTTTCAATATTTATGATCGAATCGGCGGCGGCGATGCTTTTGCTTCCGGTGTCATCCACGGTTTGTTGAAAGATTTTTCCAATCCGGCTTATGCCGTTCGTTACGGATTAAATACCTCTGTTTTAAAACACACGGTTTACGGGGATGCCTCGGTTCTTTCTTGTGAAGATATCGAGACGTTTATGGCCGCAAACGGTACAGCCGAAGTGGTAAGATAGAAGGAGTAAAACAATGATTGTCGGAAAATTAAAAGATATCAAACGTTATAAAGGTCTCAGTAAAAATATTGATACGGCCATTGATTATGTTTTGACACATGATTTATTGGCCTTGCCGAAAGGAAAAACATCAATTGACGGCAATGCGGTTTATGTCAACCGCGATACGTATGTTGCCCGTCCTTTGGAAGAATGTTTTTTCGAAAACCACGAACATTATTTGGATTTGCAGATTGTATTAAAGGGCAAAGAATCGTTCGGTTATACGGATCTTTCCAATCCGTCTTTGGTGGTGACGACACCGTACAACCAAGAAAAAGACGTTACGAAATATGCGGCAACAAACGATACGGTTTATTTCGTTTTGGAAGAAGGTTTTGCGCTTGTTTATCCGGAAGATGTTCATTTGGCCAAAGCGAAGGTCGATGATCATTTGGTGGAAAAAGCAGTTATTAAAATTAGAATAGATGAAGGAGAAAATTAAAAGTATGGCAAAAGTAGTAACATTAGGGGAAATCATGTTGAGATTATCCACACCGGGTAATTCCCGGTTTGTCCAATCGGACTCATTTGATGTTGTTTACGGAGGGGGCGAAGCCAATGTGGCGGTATCTTGTGCGAATTACGGACACGATGCTTATTTTGTCACCAAACTTCCGGAACACGAAATCGGTCAATGCGCTGTCAATGCGTTAAGAAAATACGGCGTTCATACCGATTATATCAAACGCGGCGGAGACCGTGTCGGTATTTATTATTTGGAAACCGGCGCATCCATGCGTCCTTCTAAAGTTATTTACGACCGGGCTAATTCGGCGATTGCTTTAGCCGATCCGGAAGATTTCGATTTCGATCAGATCATGGAAGGAGCCGATTGGTTCCACTGGTCCGGAATCACACCGGCTATCAGCGATAAATCGGCTGAATTGACTCGTCTTGCTTGCGAAGCGGCAAAACGTCACGGAGTAACGGTTTCGGTTGACCTCAATTTCCGTAAAAAATTATGGACTTCGGAAAAAGCGATTTCCATTATGCGTCCATTGATGAAATACGTGGATGTATGTATCGGTAACGAAGAAGATGCCGAATTGTGTTTGGGATTCAAACCGGATGCCGATGTAGAAGGCGGTAAGACCGATGCGGCCGGATATGAAGGCATCTTTAAGGCTATGGCTAAAGAATTCGGTTTCAAATACGTCGTATCGACGTTGCGTGAATCGTTCTCGGCTACGCATAACGGCTGGAAAGCGTTGATTTACAACGGCAAAGAATTCTATCAATCCAAACGCTATGACATCAATCCGATCATTGACCGTGTCGGCGGCGGTGATTCTTTCTCCGGCGGTTTGATCCATGGGTTACTTACCTATCCTTCCGATCAAGGCAAAGCGCTTGAGTTTGCTGTTGCGGCATCGGCATTGAAACATACGATTCCGGGCGATTTCAACTTGGTTGACAAAAAAGAAGTTGAAAATTTGGCTGGCGGCGATGCTTCCGGTCGTGTTCAACGCTAAAAAACAAAGAAACGGTGCTATCTTAGCACCCTTCTGTTTTGTTTAGATCCTACGGAGGGTATGATGAAAATCGGTGTAAGAGTTCACGATTTCGGGAAAAGCAATCCAAAACGACTGGCAGAGTTGGCCAAAGAAGTCGGTTTTTCCGGTGTTCAACTGGTTTTAAATAAAGCCATTGAACACGAAACGGGACTTCCCGGAACGCTTTCTTTGGAAAAAGCCGAAGCCATTTCGCAGGCTTTTTCGGAACAAGGCCTTTCGATTTATATGTTGGGGGCTTATTTTAATCCGGTCCATTCCAATTCGGATTTGGTTTTGACCAATATTGCCAAATTTAAGGAGCATTTGCAATACGCTTCCGCTTTTAAAGCCGGTTATGTCGGATCGGAAACCGGTTCGTATAACGATGATAAATGGACCTATCATCCGATGAACCGGACGGAAGAAGCGTATCAACGCGTTAAAACCGTTTTTAATGAACTGGCGGTTTATGCCAAAACCGTCGGGGCGAAAATCGCTTTGGAAGGGGCTTACGGGCACTGCATGTACGAGCCATCTTTATTAAAGCGTTTGGTCGATGAGATCGACAACGGGACGGTTTTTGTTACAGTTGATTTGTACAACTACTTATCAAGTGATAATTACCTACGGTATAAAGAAATTTTCGAAGACTGTTTGGAATGTTTCAAAGGAAAAATCGTCATTTTCCATTTGAAAGATTGTGTGGTAGAAAACGGTGTATTAAAACAAGTGGCCATCGGTAAGGGAATGTTTGATTACGATTACCTTTTAGGAAGAATCCAAGCCACCAATCCCGATGCGGTTTTGATTTTCGAAGGGTCGAAACCGGAAGACATGAAAGAAAGTTTCGATTTTATTCAAAGTAAAATTCAAAAGGAGAACATATGAAAATACAAGTAAGATATGCCAATCATCCGGATGATTCGATGTATTATACGACCGAAGAATTGCGCAATCATTATCTGATGGAAAAGGTATTCGAAGAAGATGAGATTCTATTGGTTTATTCTCATCAAGATCGGATTATTTCCGGCGGGGTAATGCCGCTTACGCATCCGCTTGCCCTTGAAACATCGGATGAACTTCGGGCCGCTTATTTTTTGGAGCGTCGCGAATTGGGCATCATCAATATCGGCGGCAACGGAACCGTAACGTTAGACGGGAAAGTTTATCACGTGAAATCCAAAGACGGAATGTATGTGGGAATGGGAACCAAAGAGGTTGTTTTCGCATCCGATGATGCATCCAATCCGGCGAAGTTTTATATTTCCTCTTGTCCGGCCCATAAAAGTTATCCGACGTATTATATTGATTTTGAAAAGGCCAATCACCGTCCTTGCGGCGATGCCAAGACATTAAACAAGCGTATCATCAATCAATATATCCATCCGGATGTATGTCAAAGTTGCCAACTTGCGATGGGGATGACGGAACTTTCGGAAGGATCGGGTTGGAATACCATGCCTTCGCATACGCATGAGCGGCGGATGGAAGTGTATTTTTACTTCAATATTCCGAACGATAACGTCGTTTTCCATATGATGGGACAACCGCAGGAAACAAGACACATCGTGATGCAAAACGAACAGTTGGTGATTTCACCGAGTTGGAGTATCCATTCCGGTGTGGGAACATCCAATTACAGTTTTATTTGGGCGATGTGCGGTGAAAACCAAGAATTCGACGATATGGACAACATTCAAACGACAGATTTAAGATAAAAAAGGAGATCAAAAACTATGAATATGAATGATTTTAGATTAGACGGTAAGATCGCACTTGTAACGGGTGCTTCTTACGGAATCGGTTTTGCGATTGCGTCCGGTTTTGCCGAAGCCGGTGCGACGATCGTTTTCAATGACATCAATCAGGATTTGGTTGATAAAGGATTGGCTGCTTACCAAGAAGCCGGTATCAAGGCTTACGGTTATGTTTGCGATGTAACCAATGAAGATCAAGTTCAGGAAATGATTGCCACGATTGAAAAAGAAGTCGGTGTTGTGGATATTTTAGTTAACAATGCGGGAATTATCAAACGGATTCCGATGTGCGAAATGACGGCCGCTCAATTCCGTCAGGTAATCGACATCGACTTAAACGGACCGTTTATTATGGCCAAAGCCGTTATTCCTTCGATGATTAAGAAAGGTCACGGAAAAATCATCAACATCTGTTCGATGATGTCCGAATTGGGGCGTGAAACCGTTTCGGCGTATGCTGCCGCAAAAGGCGGATTGAAAATGCTGACGAAAAACATCTGTTCGGAATACGGCGAATACAACATTCAGTGTAATGGTATCGGACCGGGTTATATCGCAACACCGCAAACCGCTCCGTTAAGAGAAGTACAACCGGACGGAACACGTCATCCGTTCGACCAATTCATCATTGCCAAAACACCGGCTGCACGCTGGGGAGAAGCGGCGGATTTACAAGGACCGGCGGTTTTCTTGGCATCGGATGCATCGAATTTTGTAAACGGCCATATTTTATATGTTGACGGTGGTATTTTAGCTTACATCGGTAAACAACCAAAGTAAAAGAAAGGCTGTTTTTACAGCCTTTTTTCCGTTTGAATGGAATCAAAAAACAGTGAAGGAGCGTTTAGAAAATGAATTATTTAGAAAAAGCGGAATTATGGAAAAAGAATCCTCATTTGGATCCGGCTTTGAAAAAAGAGTTGGAAGAAATGGATGATGCGGCTCTAAAAGAAGCGTTTACAAATGATTTGGAATTCGGTACCGGCGGTTTGCGCGGTATTTTGGGAGCCGGAACCAATCGGATGAATATTTACATCGTTTCAAAAGCGACACTTGGGTTCGGGCGTTATTTATCCGTTTTTCCGAATGCTTATCAACGAGGGGTTGCCATCTCGCATGACAACCGTCATCAATCGAAAGAGTTTGCCCGAATTTCGGCTGAAGTTTTGGCGACATTGGGCTTTCATGTTTATCTATTCGAAGATTTAAGACCGACACCGGAGTTGTCTTTTGCCGTTCGTCATTTCGGTTGTGTGGGCGGAATCATGATTACGGCCAGCCATAATCCGAAAGAATACAACGGCTATAAAATTTACGATGAAAGCGGCTGCCAATTGGTACCGAAAGATGCGGATCAAGTGATTCGCGAAATCGAACAGATCGACGATTATTTTACCATCGATCATTCGAAGAATCACGACCGAATCGAATATATCGGCAAAGAAGTGGATGCGGCTTATATTGCGGAAGTCAAGAAAATCATTTTACGTCCGAACTTGAAAAAAGATTTTAAGTTGGTTTATACACCTTTACACGGAACCGGTCAGGTTTTTGCCGCCGATGTATTAAAAAGCGTCGGCTATGACGTTTATCCGCTTGCCTGTCAAATGACCAACGATCCGGATTTTTCCAATGTGAAAACATCCAATCCGGAAAACAAAGAAGCCTATGATGAGGCGATCGAGTATGCCAAAGAAATTGGTGCCGATATCGTTCTTGCGACCGATCCGGATGCCGACCGTTTGGGTATTGCCGTGAAACACGACGGAACGTATCGTCTTTTTACCGGCAATCAAACTGCTGCGTTGATTTTGGATTATATTTTAAAAACACGCCGGGAACTTTCGACGCTTCCGAAAGACGGCTATGTTTTCACGACCAACGTTTCATCGACGTTGCCGGTGGCTATTGCGTTAAAATACGGTATGAAAGTGGAAATCACGCTGACCGGATTTAAATTCATCGGCGAAAAAGCAAGAGAAATGGAAAACGGAAAAGGTACCTATGTGTTCGGTTTTGAAGAATCGTACGGCTGTCTTGTTTCCGACTGTGTCCGCGATAAAGATTCCATCCAAGCGATTTTGACGCTTTGCGAAACAGCAGCCTATTATCGCGAAAAAGGAATGGATCTAGTCGATGCTTTGAATGCGATTTACGAAGAATACGGCTACTATCAGGAAGGAATTACCAATATCGGCTTGCAGGGATTGGAAGGGGCTGCGAAAATTCAACGGATTATGAATTATTTCCGTACCAACGAAATCCGTTTGAACCAATTCGACATTTTGGCCAAAGACGATGTCAAACTGTCTCTTCATACCGATTTTAAAACAAACGGACAAACTGAGATTCTCCTTCCCAAAAGCAATGTTATCAAATATTACCTCAATGATAACATGTGGTTTGTTTTAAGACCGTCCGGAACCGAACCGAAATTGAAGGTTTACTACGGTGTTGTCGGTAAAACCGCTCAAGCAGCCGAAGAAAAACTTCAGGCATTGACCAAAGAAGTATTACAGATCGTTCAGTCTATTGCTTAATCGATTTTTAGTAAAATCACTGTCATTTTTTGGCAGTGATTTTTTTTATCGTCTGCTTTCTTTCAACATTTTTTGGAAATGCTTTTCTTTATACTGAAACCATGAAATATATAGAACTGATTGTCTTACTCAATTTGGCAATCCATCTTTCGCTTGTTCACACGGCCTATTTCCTGCTTCATATGAAAGGAAATCGGATTGCCACAGGTATTTCATGCGTATTGGATACCATTTATATCTTATTGTATCTTTTTTATCCTTACGAACTGGAAGATTATCGGTATTTGTTTATTGTCGTGATTGCCGCCGTTCCGTTTGTAATAAAGGGGATAACAAAGTGCCTGATGCTATGTTTGGTTTATCTGATGCTTAATTTTACTTTAGGAGGGAGTGCTGGGATCTTGTTTCACATCATGAATCATTTTAGTTCTGTCATCATTTCTTTGGTTGTTTTGCTTGTTTTGGTGAGTATCTACGGCTTGTATAAAAAATTTCATTTTCATCCGGAAGCGTTGGAGTATGATATCTTGATCGAAGATGAAAACCGCAAAATTTATTTAAGCGGTTTTTGCGATACCGGCAATTTTTTATCGACCGATGACAACATTCCGATTGTATTTTTAAAAAATAATCTTAAAATCGGCCATTACTGTAAAACCATTGAGATGCAAAGTCTTTCCACAGTACGGATGATTCCTATTTTCGAAGTAAAGAGTTTCAAAATCAAAATTAAAAACAAGTACGTTCAAAGAGATGTCTATCTTGCTTTTGGCGATATTGCTTTTAATGTGATGTTCGGATCGAATTTATTAGGAGGATAGAAATGATTTTAATCAAACTGCTTACAAAGTTCTTTAAGAAAAAGGATGATGTATGTTATTTGTTTAACCAGATGTCGCTTCCGGAACCCTTAAGCGAAGAAGAAGAAAAAGAAGCGATCGAGCGGCTTTTGAAACACGATTTGGCCGCCAGAAACAAACTGATCGAACACAATATGCGTCTGGTTGTTTTTATTGCGAAACGATTTGAATCGCCGAAAGTTCTATTGGAAGATTTGATTTCCATCGGTTCCATGGGATTGATTAAGGGCGTGGAAACGTTTCGTTCGGACAAAAACATCAAATTGGCAACGTATGCATCGCGCTGTATTGAAAACGAAATTTTAATGTTTTTGCGTAAAATCAGTCGCCAGAAAAACGAAGTATCGTTGGATGAAGCTTTGAATGTGGATGGTGACGGCAATGAGTTACTGCTTTCGGATGTGATTCCCACGAATCAGGTTTTGGCATTGGATGAGGCGATTGCCGATGAAAAACAGCGCTTGATGTACGAAGCGGTGGAAAAGTTAAGGCCTCGGGAAAAAGAGATTATCGTTATGCGGTTCGGACTTTATAAAACGACGGAATATACGCAAAAAGAAGTGGCCGATAAACTGGGGATTTCGCAAAGTTATATTTCGCGTTTGGAAAAGAAAATCATTGATAAATTACGAGTGGAAATGGAAAAAAGGTTGACGATTGCTTCTAAGTAGTGAATAGAAAACGTAAAAGTCTTCCATATTATTTATTGAAAGGAAGATTTTATGCACAAAGTGGAGATTACTGGAGTAGATACTTCAAAACTTCAGACACTGTCTAACGAAGAACAGCAAGAATTGCTTAAAAAAATCAAAGACGGTGATATGAAAGCAAGAGAAAAGATGATTCAAGGGAATCTGAAGTTGGTGTTGTCGGTGTTGAAGCGGTTTAACGACCGCAAAGAGAGTATGGATGATTTATTTCAGGTGGGATGTATCGGGTTGATGAAGGCAATCGATAATTTTGATTTATCGCATCAAGTTCGCTTTTCAACGTACGCCTGTCCTATGATTATCGGTGAAGTACGAAGACATTTACGGGATAATGGTTCGATCAGGGTGTCTAGAAGTTATAAAGATATTGCGTATAAAGCGATTGCGTTTAAAGATCGGTTTATTGCGCAGCATCATCGGGAACCTTCCATTAACGAAATTGCAGAAGAAATCAAAACCGATAGTGTCGATATCGTTTTGGCACTGGAGGCCATTCAAGATACGATCAGTATGTCCACTCCGATTTACGATAACGGCGGCGATGTGATCGAATTAGAAGATCAGATCGGCGGTGGGGATTATATCACCGAAAATTGGTTGCGGAATCATTTGATTCAAGAAGCGTTTTCCAAATTATCCAAACGGGAACAGGCGATCATCTACGACCGGTATTATCTGGAAAAAACACAGATGGAAATCGCCAATGAGTTGGATATTTCGCAGGCCCAAGTTTCCCGGTTGGAAAAGAATGCGTTGAAGATCATGTACGATAGTATGAAATAAAGCCACATCGGTGGCTTTTTGTCTTTTATTGTCTTTTTGATTCAATCATGGTATAATGTCTTTACGAGGTGAGACAGATGAATATTTGGCACGATATTGACAATGACCGTATTCATGCAGACGACTTTATCGCCTGTATTGAGATACCAAAAGGCAGTAAGAAAAAGTATGAACTGGACAAGGAAACCGGATTGATCATTTTGGATCGGATTTTGTACACATCCACGCATTATCCGGCCAATTACGGATTTATTCCCAGAACGTATTCCAAAGATAAAGATCCTTTGGATGTTCTTGTTCTTTGCAATGAAACCTTTGACCCACTTGTACTGGTTAAATGTTTTCCCATCGGTGTTGTTAAAATGGTCGATAATCAAGAAAGCGATGAAAAGATCATTGCGGTTTGTCAAAACGACCCTTCGATGAACGGTTACAAAGACATTACCGAACTTCCGAGTCATTACTTTGAAGAAATTTCGCATTTTTTCAATGTTTACAAGACATTAGAAGGTAAAGAAACCGTAGTAACCGAAGTCTTGGGGGCAGAAGATGCCCGCAGGACCATTCAAGAAGCCATTGATGCTTATGATGAAATGTTTTTATAAAGTAAGGAGAAAAAAGGAGTATGGCCTTAACAGCAGGAATCGTCGGTTTGCCCAATGTCGGTAAATCGACACTATTTAATGCGATTACCAAAGCCGGGGTGCTTGCCGCGAATTATCCGTTTGCCACCATTGAGCCCAATGTCGGGATGGTTTTGGTTCCGGATGAACGCTTGACGGTTTTAAGCCGGATGTATCATCCGAAGAAAACGACACCGGCAGTTTGCGAATTTACCGATATTGCGGGTCTGGTCAAAGGGGCTTCCAAAGGGGAAGGTCTCGGAAATCAATTTTTGGGGAATATAAGAAATTGCGATGCGATTTTGGAAGTGGTCCGTTGTTTTGAAGACGGAAATATCACGCATGTGGAAGGAAAGATCGATCCGATCCGCGATGCGAAAATCATCGAATTGGAATTGATCCTAGCCGATTTGGACGGTGTTACCAAACGTCTTTCGAAATTGGAGAAGAAAGCGCAGTCCAAAGTCGAGGATGCACCTTATGAGTACGCGTTGTTAAAAAAGATCGAAACGCAGTTGCTAAACGAACGGCCGATTCGTTTGTTGTCGTTTGACGAAACGGAAAGCAAGTATTTGAAAACGTACGGTTTTCTTACAGCCAAACCGTTTATGCTCGTTGCCAACATCGCGGAAAAAAACATTTCCGCGTTGGATCAAGATAAACATTATCAAGATCTTTTGGCCTATGCCTTAGAAAACGATTGTAAAGTCATTGCCATTTCGGCGGAAATCGAAGCGGAATTGGCGGTTTTGCAAGAAGAAGACAAGGCTTTGTTTTTAGAAGATCTGGGGTTGGAAGAACCCGGATTGAACCGGTTGGTACGGGCAACGTACGATTTACTGGGCTATGCGACTTTTTTTACGACCGGTCCGGATGAGTGTCGGGCCTGGACGTTTCAAAAAGGCATGTTGGCCCCGGCATGTGCGGGCATCATTCATTCCGATTTTGAGCGCGGTTTTATCCGGGCCGAAACGGTTTCTTATGAGGATTTGATCCGTTGCGGCAGTATGGTAAAGGCCAAAGAAGCCGGACTGGTTCGTCAGGAAGGCAAAGATTATGTCGTCAAAGACGGCGATGTCATGCTTTTTAAATTCAATGTTTAAAAGATTGAAACCCATTGGATTTCTGATGGGTTTTTTCTTGTATTACGACGTTTTATTTGATATAATTATTTTATAAATTTGTAAAAAGAGGAGACGAAAACGAATGGATTTTTTCAGAATGATACCAGACAGTTTTTTCTCTTTGCTTTCCTCAAAAAATAAACGTATTTACTTGGCTTGTATTTTGGAAAGTTTTAAAACGTACGAGACAGGGTCGATTCTTGGAATTGATAAAAAGATCATCGTGGATGACTTGGTTCATTTTTTGGACGAGAATACGTATTTATATGATGTAGAAGATGAAGAGGATGAAGAATCCAATCCCAAATCCAAACGGGAATTGGCCAATTATATTTTAAGACGGATGGAAGAATGCGGTTGGATCGATATCGACGTGACCGATGATTATGAAGAATTGCTCAATTTTACCGATGTGGCCATCATTATATGCGAAGCGTTTTTAAACGCGTTTCCGCGCTATTATTGGGATGACTCGATGGAAGAAGAAAGCTATGAAGTCCATGCCAACGAATACCAAGGGTATATTTTTACGATTTACTCGTTATTGATGAATACGGAAAATACGGATTATGCGATGTTGTTCAATTTGGTTTACAATTATACTAAGCAGTTGATTCGAGCCCTCAGACGCTTAGACAGCCGCTTGAAAGATTATATTTCTTCGGTTGTGGAAACATCGGAAGTAAAAGATTTGTTGGAACGTCTGATGTCTTTTAAAACGGAAGTCTACGACCGCAGTTACCTCAAAATCAAAACGTCCGATAACATCAACCGTTACCGATTGTCCATTGTTTTGAAATTAAGCGAACTTTCTGCCAATGAATTGGCCATGAGCATGATCGTAGGCGATTTTCGCCATCGCTATCCTTCTTTGGAACTGGCCAGTCAAAAGGCCACGGCGGCGATCGATGAGATCATCGATGTCTTCAATTCGATCGATGCGTTTGTATCGGAAATCGATAATAAAAACAGAACCTATATCAATTCGACCATCGGGAAGATCAAATTTTTATTAAGCGAAGACGATAACGTCATCGGCAAATTGAACCGGATTTTAAAATATGTCAAAGACGGTGCTAAAGCAGACAAACTGGACAAATCCATGCGGCTGGTGGATTCGTTATACGATTTGAATCAGTTTAAATTGTATTCGGCGGAAAATTCGCTATATACACCGCGCGGAAATTACAGCCGAAACTATAACCAACTTTTGGATTCGATCGGCTTAGACGGATTTGAACTGACAGACGAATTTTTAAATCAATTCAAAACGGCTTATAACGAAGTGGAAATCGATCGGTTTTTGACGGAGCATTTGGTCGATCATCGTCTTTGTGCGAGTCAACTGATTTCATACGATTGTCCGTCTTCACAGGTGCTTATGACGATTTATGCTTTGATGTATGCATCTAATTTAGACTATACCATTACGATTTTGGAAAATGAAATCTCTCATCGGTTGTATCGGTTGAAAGATTTTATCATTGAAAGGAGATCTTAAACATGTTAGATGCTTATGAAAAAATGAATGTGACCCAACAAAATCAGTTTCGGGATACGGCCAACAAATTGCTTTCTTCTACCTTTTTGTGTCGGGATAAAAAAGATAATTTGGGCAGTTACTATTTTTTGATGAGTTACAAAGAATTGTTCGATGAATTTTTCACCATTTTGGGCTATGAACTGACGCTGGATACCGCATCCGGTTGTGCCATGCTGTCTGGAGCAAGCGCTTCTACGACTCTTAAATTAAAACGAGATGAGTCGTTGATTTTACTGATTTTACGATTGTTGTATCATGAAAAGATGAAAGATACCTCCCTCAATGAAAACATCGTTTGCTCGATTGCCGATATCCATACCAAATACGATTATTTGGAGATTAAGAGAAAATTGAATAAGACCGATTTGATTTCGGCCGTTCGGTTGTTCAGAAGATACAATTTGATCGAAGTGACGGGCGATGTAACCAGTTCGGCGTGTCGGATCGTCATTTTGCCGACGATTCTAATGGCCATTCAAAGTGAGGATATCAACGAAGTTTATCAGACGATTCAAAAAATCAGCCAGGAGGAAGTAAAAAGCGAATGAAAAAGTTAGTGAAAATACGATTGATCAACTGGCATTATCTGTCTAATGAAACGATTGAATTGGATGGCAATGTATTGCTTTCGGGACCGAATGCTTCTGGTAAGTCGACGGTCATGGATGCGATTACGTACGTTCTTACCGCCGGCGATACGATGTTTAACTTGGCGGCCAATGAAAAAGGCAAACGGGATTTAAGAGGGTATGTCAAGTGTAAACTGGGGATGGACGATAAAGAATACTTGCGCACCGGTGATGTTTCCGGACATGTGGCTTTGGAGTTTTACGATGAGAAAACCGGCAACTATTTTGCGGTCGGCGCGGTAATCGATGCGTTCGGCGATTTGCTTCCCGTTAAAACGCTGTTTTATCGTACGTTTGAAAAAATCAATGATTCGATGTTTGTTTCCGCCGAAAACCGAATTTTCGGTACGGTGGAATTCAGAAAACACAATCCGTCGTTTGAATATTTTTTAACGAAAAAAGAAGCCAAACGGGGCTTTCGGACGGCGTTTGGGTCGATCAACGAAGATTTTTATCGTCTGATTCCCAAAGCGCTCGCTTTTAAGCCGATTTCCGATGTAAAAGAGTTTATTTATCAGAATATCTTAGAGGAAAAAGAAATCGATGTAACGGCGATCAAAGATGCGATCCGTTCGTATAAGGAATTGGAAGATACGTTGCGTTTGATCAATCGGAAAATCAACGATCTAAAAGAAATCGATACGATCTATCAAGAATTAAAAGGAATCGAAGAACGAAAGAACTATATTGATTATTTGATGCGTTTGTTCGATGTGGAAGCGATCCGCTCGGATATACAAGATGCGAAGATCCAAATCGAAAAACAAGAAGCGATTCGTTCCAGAAAAGAAAAAGATATCTTGGAGTTAGACAGTGAATTACTGATGTTAAACGAACGTTCAAGAGATCTTTACAATGCGTTAAGCAGCGATCAGGAATTCAAAGCCGAAGAATATATTCATCGGGAAATTTTGAAATCTCAAACGAATATCACGGCTTTGGAGGCCAATCAACAATCGTTTTTGAAACGTTGTACGCAATTTAAAGAAGCGGTTGCCAATTTACGGAAAATCGCCAATGAGCCGCTTTTTACGGAAATGGCGAATTTACCGCTGGTCCAGATCAATCCGATGGATGTGGAAACATCCAAATTGAAACTTCAGGATATCGAACGGCGGTTGAATACGTATAAAAATCAAACCAATCAGGAATTGGGATCGCTCAATGCCGAGAAAAAAGAGTTGCTTCAGCAGATTAACGAAATTTCTCTTTCTTTGAAATCGTTGGAACAGAACCGCGTCCATTTTCGGGCGGATTTGTTGCAAATCCGTCTTGAGATAGAAGAAGGATTGAAACGGATTTACAATTACGATATCCGCGTTCATATTTTAGCGGAAATCTGTGAAATCACCGATTTGAACTGGGCGGATACCGTTGAGATTTTTTTGGGGAACCGCCGGCTCAATATGATCGTAGAACCCAGATATTTCGATCAGGCATTGCAGATTTTCACCCGTATTAAAAATCGGTATCATCTTTACGGCATCGGGTTGATCAATACCAAACAATTGACCAGATACAAAACCTATGAACCGCGTTCTTTGGCTTCCATTCTTTCTACGGAAAATCAAGATGCCAGAAATTATCTAAATTATGTCTGCGGCAATGTGATCATGTGTGATGATGCGATGGAACTGGAAAAATATCCGACCTCCATTACCAATGACTTATTGATTTATCGCGGTTATACCGTATCCAGTTTGAATCCGAATGTGGAAAAACCGTTGATCGGTAAAAATGCGGCATCGGAACAGGCTCAAATTTGGCATAAAAAAGCCGATCAGGCCAAACAACAGTATTTGGCTTTGAACGATCGGATGGAAAAATTAAATACGATGGTCGAATGGATGGAAAGTTTCGATCTTCGACCGATTATCGAAGATTTGGATAAAGCGCTGTTATTGGAAAAAGAAAAGGCATCTTTGGAAGATTTATCCAAACAGGCAATCCGTCAGAAAAACGCGACACCTTCTGAATTGCAACAAGACTACGAAAAAGTCTTATCGAGCATTAAAGCGGGCGATGCCAAGAAATTATCACTCAGCAAGGATATCGGCGGAATCGATAATGCCATCGATGCTTTAAGCAGCATGATCCAAACCAAAAACAAAGAATTGTCTTCTTTGGAAAGCCAGTTAAAAGAACTGGCAAACGGCAATGTCGTTTTAGAACAACAAGCCAAAGACGAATACCAAGCTTTACTTGCCACCAAAAATTTCAAAACGGCTTTTGCCGACTATCAAAGCAAGTATCGACTGGAAGAAACCAATTATACCACGCTTTCGGATTCTTTGGTTGCCAAACAGTACAATTATATCAATGCGTATAATTCCACATTTTCCATCGGTTTATCGGAAATCGACAAATTCGAAGCGGAGTTGTATAAACTGGAAAAGATGGAATTGGTTAAATACGAACAGAAAGTTCGTTCAGCCAGAGAATCGGCCGAAATTGTCTTTAAAGAAGATTTTATTGCCAAGTTGCGGAATAACATTTTGACCGCCGAACAGGAAATCAGTAAGATCAACGAGACGCTTTCTTCCATTACGTTCGGGAATGACCGCTATGAATTCATTTTCCCACGCAGCAGTGAATATGCTCAGTTCTACGAAATGGTAACTTCGGATTTGGAAGACGCAAACGAAGGACTGTTGACGTATGCTTTCCAGCAGAAGTACGACGAACAGATAAGGGAGTTGTTCGAAACGTTGTCGGTCGATGAGGTCAACAGCAACGGTGCCATCAATAAATTTACCGATTACCGTACGTACATGGATTATGATATTCGGATTATCAACAACAACGGCGATACGATGAGTTATTCCAAAGTGTTCAAAGAAAAATCCGGTGGAGAAACGCAAGTACCGTTTTATGTGGCGATTATTGCGTCGTTTGTTCGGGTTTATACCAAGACCAATGTGCTGGGCGGCGATCCGATCGGGTTGGTTTTATTCGATGAGGTTTTCGATAAAATGGATGCCAACCGTATGCATGCGATGATGAACTTCATTCATTCCATGCCACTGCAAGTGATTATTGCCTGTCCGCCGCAAAGAATGGATATTTTGCAGAAGTTTGCGGATACAACGTTGATTATGGTTCGTCAAGGCAACAAAGCATCGGTTTTGCCTTTGATTAAAAAACAAGGACAGGAGGAGATGATTTAATGGCTTTATTCGGTAAGAAAAAAAATGAGTACGAAGAAGCTTCGAAAAACCTCAGCAAAGACATTCCCGCCAGCGATCGGCTGATTATGGAAAAATTAAACGACAATGATGAACGGGCGGCTCAACTGGTTCAGGAGTTGAAAAAAGGAAATCCGTTGATTTTGAATTTCGAAGATTTGGATGCGCTTGCCGCTAATAAACTTTTGGCCTTTTTCGCCGGTGCTTGTTATGCGCTAGAGGGGCGAAATGTAAAAATCAATGAAAAAACTTATTTGTTTGCCCGGAAAGTTGATTTTTTTGACGGTACGCTGCAAGCGTTTATCGATCATCTTCCAAGAGGCTAACCATACTGCAAAAGAACGGTCTGAAAATAAAGACTGTTCTTTTTTTGTTTGTAAAATAAGTTTTAAGTTTGTCCGCTTTTTTAAAATGGTCGGCCAATCGGTGCCGAAATCGAACGAACCGCTTGAGATTGGAAAATACTTTAAATGATATCAAGAATTCTTTATTTCT
>ERZ507155.13-NODE-13-length-43044-cov-6.85273_pt1 | contig 43044 bp, 32 predicted proteins | sample MGYA00513771_ERZ507155 | MGnify/ENA metagenome assembly ERZ507155
CCGATCTGTTATGTGACTTTTGAAAATGTGACAAAGATCTATAAGACGGGAAGTCAAGAGATTTATGCCAATAAAGACGTCAATTTCAACATTGGAAAAGGCGAATTTTGTGTTATTGTCGGCCCATCCGGTGCCGGTAAAACGACGATTTTGAATTTGCTTGGCGGAATGGAAAGCGCCGATCAAGGGGTAATTAGCGTCGACGGCAGCATAGTAAGTGCAATGAAGGAACGGCAACTGACCTCGTACCGAAGACACGATGTGGGATTCGTTTTTCAGTTTTATAATTTAATGCCGAATTTAACGGCTTTGGAAAATATTGAAATCGCATCGGAAATCTGCAAGAATCCTTTAGAGGCAAAAGAGGTATTAAAACAAGTCGGCTTGGACGACCGGATGTATAATTTTCCTTCTCAACTTTCCGGCGGTGAACAACAGCGGGTTTCCATTGCGCGGGCGATTGCCAAAAATCCCAAAATTTTATTATGTGACGAACCGACCGGTGCTTTGGATTATCAGACCGGAAAAAGCATTTTAAAACTGCTGCATGATCTTTGTCGGTCAACAGGGAAAACCGTGATTGTCATTACTCATAATGCGGCGATTACGAAAATGGCCGATCATGTGTTGTCCGTTAAAAACGGAACGGTTGTTTCGGATGTTTGGAATGATGATCCGGTACCGATTGAAGAAATAGAGTGGTGATAAAATGAAAAAAACCTTCAGAAAGACACTATTGAAAGACATCAAAAAGAATTTCAGTCGTTTTTTGGCTATTATTGCCATTGTGGCACTTGGTGTCGGTTTTTTAATTGGGTTATTATCGGCAACTCCGGATTTACAATATTCAGTGGATCAGTATTATGATCAACAAAACATGTACGATCTTCAAATTAAAAGTACAATCGGGTTTGATGAGGAAGATGTAATTTCTTTGAAAGAAGACGTGCCGGAAATTGAAGAGGCGATCGGCTATTATCAAATCGATTTAGTCGGAGAATATCAAAACCAAGATGTAACCGTAAGGAAAATCGTGACGGAGATGGATAGCCCCATCAATCGGATGGAACTGGTTTTGGGACGTTATCCTCAAAATGAAAATGAGGTTATCGTTCAGCAAAAAGGGATTTTTTTGGATACGGTCGAACTGGACTCCGATATTTATGTTGATGGAAAAACGTATCGCATCGTCGGTGTTTGCCATAATCCGGTTTACTACTATAAAATGCCGGAGGTCGCTTTGGCCGGAAGCGGAACCTTGGATGTCGTTTGTTGGGTTGATGCGCAATATGAGCCATTACCGGCCATAACGGATCTTGTTCTGACGATTCAAGGCGCCGACGATAAAAATTCATTTAAAGACGAATATCTTGATTTGGTAGAACAGACGGCTCTTAAAATAGAACAACTGGCACCGGCGTATTTGCAAGAACGATACACTCAGTTGGCTTATCAGCAAATTTATAATACAGCTTATGAAACGTTGCAACAACAGTATCCTTTTTTATCAGAAGAAGCCTTGAAAAAGATCATGGATGAACAGGAAGAAACGTTTCGTCAGAAAGCAAACGAAGTGACCGATCAGGCTTTTGAAGAAGGAAACTTAGAGTGGTATGTACTGGATCGAACGAGCAATGTAAGTTTTATGAGTTTTAAAGAAAATGCCAAAAAGGTAAATGATATTGCCGTTATTTTTCCTGTATTTTTCTTTTTCATTGCCGCCTTGATTGCGCTTACCTCCGTTACTAGAATGGTCTCAGAAGACAGAAGTAACATCGGAACATTAAAATCATTGGGGTATTCTTTAGGAACCATTCTTTTCAAGTATATATTTTATTCGCTGTTGGCCGGTCTGTTAGGCAGCCTAATCGGCATTGTTTTAGGTGTTTACATTTTACCGACGGTCATCTATAATGCTTACAATACGTTGTTTTTCCTGCCGACGATTCTTTATCAGTGGAATGCGGTTATTATTTTATTGTCCGCTTTGGCGATGATTGTAACGATTTTACTCGTAACCGTCGCAGTTTGTCTGAAAACGTTAAAAGAACGACCGAATGCATTATTGGTTGCTAAAGCGCCACGACCCGGTAAAAGAATTCTTTTGGAAAGAATGACGTTTATCTGGAAACATTTGAAATTTAAATATAAATCGGCACTTAGAAATGTTTTTCGTTTTAAACGGAATTTGATTATGATGATTGTGGGTGTAGGGGGATGTACGGCGCTGATGTTGGTTGCTTTCGGTATCCAAGATTCTGTGGCTAATTTTTCCCATCACCAGTATGAAAACGTATTGAAGTATGATTTGCTGATCGAAACAACGGAAGAACTTTCGTTTGATGATGTTTTCAAAGACAGCGTTTATATGAAATTTGAAACGGAAACGGCAACGGTAGTTCAGAACAAAGATTATCAGTTGGATGTCTATTATTGCAACGATGAAATTTTAAATTACATGAATTTGGAAGTTTCTTCTTTCGATCAAGACAGCGTCATTGTATCCAAACAATTGGCCAATGAATTTCATTTGAAAAAAGGCAGTACCTTGACGCTTTCTGTGGATAATCAAATCAAATCATTTATTATTAGTTCGGTTTTTGATAATTTTGTTTCGAATTATTTGATTGTTCATCAAGATCAAAAAGAACAGTACCGGCCGAATGCTTATCTAGTTCGTTACGGAGAGCAAGACCGGGCAAACGAAAAAGAAATTTTAATGCAGATGAATCAAAACGACCGTGTGATTACCGCAGAAGCAATCAGTCAAACGCGAACCAATTACGATTCCATGTCGGATAGTTTGGGAATCATTGTGGCGGTTGTGATTCTTTGTTCGGGCGCATTGGCTATTATCGTCATCTACAATCTTGCCAACATCAACATCAATGAACGAATTAAAGAAATTGCCACATTAAGAGTGCTGGGGTATCAGCAAACGGAAGTATGCGGATATATTTACCGGGAAATTCTATTGATGAGTGTTTTAGGGATTTTGTTCGGCTTTCTATTAGGACCGATCTTAAATTATTTTGTAATGGATCGAATCAGCAGCATCGGGCAGTATTTTAAAACATCGTTGGCTTGGCCGAATTTCTTTTATTCCTTGTTGTTGACCATTGCGTTTGTTTTGTTGGTCTTGGTTATTTTCATTCCTAAAATCAGGAAAATCAAAATGGTCGAATCCCTGAAGTGTGTTGATTAGAAGGTTGTAAAATTCAGAAAGTATGCTATAATGTAATTGGATACGATTTATGTCTTTTTAAGGAGGTTGTCAATGAAGGCGCGTGTTTATAATTTATTCTTTTTGAGTATTGTTTTAGTGGTATCGATTGTATCGATTTTTATATTCGATTTGAATCTAGACTATCAAGTGATTGCTCCAGAAGGGCAAGCGGTTTACTATACGTCTAAAGTCCTTGCAGCTCTGTTATTGCTTGCCGTCATGTTTTTTCAATTTAAAACAACCAATTCACGGTCTACTTTCATGTTATCTGTTTTAGCTGTTATTTATCAGTTTTTACCGCTTGGAATCCGTTTCTTATCACTCGGTGCGGCTCCCGATGTGGTTCTTCCGTGGATGCTTTTGTTGATTCTAACGGTTGGTATCATCGGTTTTATTTTAGCGTTTGAGTACGTTTCTTCCAAAGAAGAAACAGAAAAATAATTTTTCTTCCTTTAGGTAGCCCTTTTAAAGAAGGGCTACCGCTTTTATTTTGAAAAATGAAAGCGGTCTATGAAAGAACGGGCGGTTTTCTTGTTAATTTAGCAAAAAAGAAGTATAATAGAAAAAGAAAAGAGGGAATAAAATGAAAATAGATATTATATCCGGATTTTTAGGTGCCGGTAAAACAACCTTGATTCAACGCTTGCTGAAAGGCAGAATTGCATCGGAAAAAGTGGTGCTGATTGAAAACGAGTTTGGGGAAATCTCGGTGGATACCGATTTTTTAAAGGATACAAAAGTAGAAATCCAGGAACTTTCACAAGGCTGTATTTGTTGTAGTTTGGTTGGAGATTTTTCAAAAGCTTTAAAAGAAATTGTCGATCGGTTTCATCCGGATCGAATCATCATCGAACCGTCCGGTGTGGGCAAATTATCGGACGTTACCAAAGCCGTTGTATCCAGCGGGTTTGCTCGGGAATTGAATTCTTTGGTTTGTTTGATAGATGTTACCAAAGCGAAGATGTATGCTAAAAATTTTGGTGAATTCTTTTTGGATCAAATTCAAAGTGCGCATACGATTGTATTGAGTCGTACCGATCTTGCTTCTTCTTCGAAAATATCGGAAGCAGTGGATGTGGTTCGTCAAAACAACCCGAAGGCCAATTTAGTAACAACACCGATCCAAACTTTATCCGATGAGGAATTATTAAAAGCCTATGAGGGTATTGAGGATGATTTTTTGAACGATTTGCTTCATGATATCCATCATGAAGAAGAATGTTGCTGCGGTCATCCGCACGAACATCACCCGCATCCACACGAGCATCATCACGATGAAGAATGTTGCTGCCCTCATCCACATGAACATCATCATGAAGAAGAATGCTGTTGTGGACATCCGCACGAACATCATCACGAAGAAGAATGCCGCTGCGGTCATCCGCACGAACATCATCATGAAGAAGAATGTTGCTGCGGTCATCCGCACGAACATCATCACGAAGAAGAATGTTGCTGCGCTCATCCACACGAACATCATCACGAAGAAGAATGTCGTTGCGCTCATCCGCACGAACATCACCCGCATCCACATGAACACCATCCACATCACCATGCGGATGAAGTATTTCACTCGATTGGGATTGAAACGGCTCGCAAATACGATATGGAAGCCTTGCGAAAAGTATTGGAAGAAATGGCTTTTGGCCAATACGGAACGGTTCTTCGAGCTAAAGGAATCATTCAAGGGGCGGATGAAAAATGGTATCAGTTCAATTTAACACCAGAAGAAGTCCATATCGTACCCGGAACAAGTATTCCGATGGGGAAAATTTGTGTTATCGGTTCTTCATTGGATGAAATAAAAATCAAGAAATTATTTTAGGAGTAATAAAAATGGTAGAAGTACCTTTGTTTATTGTAACGGGATTGCTTGAAAGCGGTAAAACCACTTTGATTAAAGAAATCATCGAAAATAATATTTCTTATCAAGAAGGCAATACGCTGTTGATTGTTTGTGAAGAAGGGGAAGTGGAATACGACCGGGAATGGTTGGATCGCTATCAAGTACATGTCGCTTACGTGGAAAATCAAAAGCAGTTGACCACTTCGTTTCTGGAAACGTTGGATCGCCGTTTTGAACCGATTCAGATTGTGATAGAATACAATAGTTTTTATCGCATGGATGAACAGGAGTTTCCGTCTTATATGCGTGTTTATCAGCAAATCACCTTGATTGACGCATCTCGTTTTGCTTTATATTTTAATAATATGAAACAGATTTTTAATGAAATGGTAAAGAATACGTCATTGGTTATTTTCAATCGGTGTGACGGTATTAAAGAACTGGGAAGTTACCGAAGACAAATTCGAGCGTTTAATCAAGATTGTCAAATCGGTTTTGAAGGAAATGACGGCCGGTTGACGGCCATGTTGGATGAAGATTTACCGTATGATTTGAACAAAAAACTGATTTTGATTGAAGAGGACGATTATCCGATTTGGTATATGGATGTTTTTGATAATTATGACCGTTATATCGGAAAGCGGCTGCAATTTAAAACGTTTGTCAGAGATGTTTTAGACCATACGTTTGTGATCGGTCGTAACGTGATGACGTGTTGCGAAAACGATATTCAATTTTTAGGTTACGAAGTGTTCAATGAAACAAAGGATTCGGTTCATATCGGGGATTGCATCTTTTTAGAATGCGAAGTATCCCGTGAATTTTCGGAAGTTGCGCAAGAAGAGGTCGTAATGCTTCATGCCAAAAAGATTGCGCATTTAAAAAAGGAAGAAGATCGCGTTTTAACGATGTAGGGAGTCAAAATGAAAAAAGAATGGTATTTGAATGGTGAATCGGAAACGATTGACTTGGGCAAGAAAATAGGAGCTGTTTTACAAGCGAAAGATGTTGTTTTGCTGATTGGTGATTTAGGCTGCGGTAAAACAACATTGACCAAAGGAATCGGCCAGGCCTTGGGTGTGAAGCAAATTATCAATTCACCGACGTTTACGATCGTAAAAAAATACGTTGGAAAGCAAATCCTGTACCATTTGGATTTGTACCGTTTGGACGGGTTAAGGCAAGATTTCGATTTGGAAGAATATTTCGAATCCGACGGCATTACCGTTGTAGAGTGGCCGTTTCAAGTCAGTGAAATTCTTCCGGACGACTATCTTAAAGTCACACTGGAAAGAAGCAAAAACGATACTCGGAAAATTACGGTCGAAGGCATCGGAAAACGGTATCGGGAATTGGTGGAGAAGATTGCATGAAAACATTGATATTAGATTCCGCAACCAAACTGTTGTATACGGCTTTGATCGATGAAAAGACCGTCCTTTACGAAAGTTATATCAAGGGTCAAAACGATCACGCCAAATCTATTTTTGTTGAAATCGAAAAGGCCTGTACGCAAGCAAAAATAAATCTTGCTGATGTCGATCGGGTCATTGTAGGAGTCGGACCCGGATCGTATACCGGTGTCAGAATGGCTGTTACAGTCGGGAAAATGATGGCAACGATGGGAAAAAACATCGACTTGTATCAAATTTCCACTCTTCTTTTAATGGCCAGTGGTAAGCATGGAATCATTGAATCGACGATTGATGCCAGACATGGGAATTGTTTTGGATGTATCTATGATATGGATCAAAAAACGTATCTTCACCGGGAAGAATTGGTGGAAAAAACGGTCCTCGATGCTTATGAGGTAACGGACAAAGTTACAGAAGAAGATTTTCAGGTCGATCCTTTTGTCGTTGTAAAACTGGCTGCGTTTGTAGAAGAACCGCACCTGTTGGTTCCGAATTATTTAAGGGAAACCGAAGCGGAGCGCAAATTAAAATGATTCGCAAATACACGGAAAAAGATATTTTGCCGATGGTGGAATTGGAAAACGAAGTCTTTTGTTCCTCTTTGGGAATGGCGTTTTATCATCGGGATTTGTCGAATCCTTTGGCTTGTCATTGGGTATTGATCGAAAACGGTGTTTTCATCGGCTTTATTTCATCGATTTTTGACGGCGTTTCTGCCGAAATTTTGAATTTTTGTATTAAACCGGACTTTCAACGTCAAACAAACGGTTCTCGTTTGTTTGAATTTTATTTGAATTATCTGCAAAAAAAACAAGCCGAAACGATTGTTTTGGAAGTAAGAAAAAGCAATCGCGCCGCCCGGGCATTTTACGACAAGTATGGTTTTAAATGCATCCGTATCCGAAAAAATTATTATCAGGAAGAAGATGCTTTGTTTTTACAAAAAAACATTCGGTGAGTTTAAAATGGAAAAAACAAATGTAATGCGGATTTTAAAACAAAAAAATATTTCGTATCAAGCGTATGAGTATCCACATCAAGAAGGTTGTTTTATCGACGGTGCGGCGGTTGCCGAACGGCTTAATTTGGATGCTCGATACGTTTTTAAAACGTTGGTGGTTCATTCGGCAAAACAATATTACGTATTTGTGATTCCGGTTTTGCGGGAACTTGATTTAAAGGCGGCTGCCAAAGCGGTCAACGAGAAAAAATTAGACATGTTGCCGTTAAAAGATTTGTTGCAGGTAACGGGGTATGTGCGAGGTGGCTGTTCGCCGATCGGGATGAAAAAAGCATTTAAAGTGATTGTCGATCAAAGTGCAGAGCAGTTGGAAACAATGGTTTTTTCGGCCGGTAAAATCGGTTATCAAGTGGCGGTAAAACCGCTTGATCTTTTAAAAGTCGTCAATGGGATGTTTGGCGATATTTGCCAATAGACATTTGCTTTAAAAAGTGTTTTCACGGGCTATATTTTTCCAAAAGTTTATAGTATAATAAAAAAAGAATTGCAGGGTTAGGAGTGTGCTTATGGAGATCAGCAACTATATTAAAACCATTATGGCTGAGGATTTAAAAGAAGGAAGAGTAGCAGAAATTGTTACCCGCTTTCCTCCTGAACCGAATGCCTATTTACATATCGGACATGCTCGGGCGATTATAACCAATTTCGAAACGGCTGCTTCGTTTGGCGGTAAAACCAATTTACGGTTTGATGATACGAATCCGACCAAAGAAGACAGTGAATACGTAGAGGCCATCCAAGAGGATATCAAATGGTTGGGGTATACGCCGGATCATGTTTTTTTCGGTAGCGACTACTTTGAAAAAACTTTTGAAAAAGCCGTGTTATTGATCCGTAAAGGTTTGGCTTATGTGGATGATTTGACGCAAGAAGAGATTTCGAAATATCGGGGAACATTGACGGAACCGGGAAAAGAAAGTCCTTACCGCAATCGTTCGGTCGAGGAAAATCTGGATTTGTTTTACCGAATGAGAAACAAAGAATTTAAAGAAGGAGAAAAAACACTGCGGGCCAAAATCGATATGGCCTCTGCCAATATCAATTTGCGGGATCCGATTTTGTACCGAATCATTCATCTGCCGCATCATCGGCAGTTGGATCGTTGGTGTATTTATCCGATGTATGATTTTGCCCATCCGCTTCAAGATAGTTTTGAGGGAATTACCCATTCTTGTTGTTCACTAGAATTTGACAATCACAGAGTGCTTTACGATTGGGTGATTGAAAATTGCGATGTGGAACATGTGCCGCATCAATATGAATTCGGTCGGTTGAATATTACCGGAATGGTCATGTCCAAACGGTATTTAAGAACGCTAGTGGATACGAAAAAAGTCAGTGGGTACGATGATCCAAGAATGCCCACCCTAGTTGGTTTGAAACGGCGTGGTTTTACGGCCGATGCCATTAAGAATTTTGTGAAATCGACCGGGTTGTCACGGGTGAATTCGACGGTGGATTACAGTGCGCTTGAAGAAGCCTTACGGGATGATTTGAAACTCAAAGCGCTTCGTCCGAATGCCGTGATTCGGCCTTTGGAGGTTGTTATTGACAATTATCCCGACGATTTGATCGAATATATGGATTGTCCGAACAATACCGAATGTGAAGCATTGGGTACGCGGAAAATTGCCTTTTCCAAACACGTCTATATCGAACAGGACGATTTCATTGAACAAAAACCCAATAAAAAATGGAAACGGTTGGCATTGGGCGTTGAGGTTCGTTTGATGCATGCGTACTTTATTACGGCAACATCGGTGGAAAAAGATGCGGCGGGAAATATCATTCGCATTCATGCCACCTACGATCCGAAAACCAGATCCGGCAGCGGTTTTGAAGACAGAAAACCAAACGGAAATATCCATTTTGTGGAAAAAACAACGGCGTTAGAAGCGGAATTCAGACTGTATGAGGCACTGATTTTAGAACAGGAAGAGGGAAAAGACTTGGATTTTACGGAACGCTTGAATCCGAACTCTTTAACGATTTTAAAAGGATACGTCGAAGCCTCATTGAAAGATACAAAACCATTGGATCATTATCAGTTTATCCGCAACGGTTATTACGTAACCGATAAAGAAAGTACGGCCGATCATTATATTTTCAACCGGACTTGCGGATTAAAATCATCATTTAAGTTATAAGGACTGCCAAACGGCAGCCTTATCTTTTGATAGGAAGGACAACATTATGCTCAAAACAGTAAATCTGGGGCTACAATACGGTTCCCGTAAATTATTCGATCATGTGAATATTACTTTCCAAAAAGGAAATTGCTACGGTATTATCGGCGCCAACGGAGCCGGTAAATCGACGTTTTTAAAATTATTATCGAAAGAGATCGAATCGACCAGCGGTGAAGTTTGGATGGATCCGAAGGAACGAATGTCGGTGTTGCGTCAGGATCAGCACGCTTTTGACGAGGAAACGGTTTTAAATACCGTTTTGCAAGGACATGCCCGTTTAATGGAAATCAGCAAACAAAAAGAGGCGATTTATGCCAAAGAAGATTTTACCGATGAAGACGGTTTGTTGGCGGCCGAATTGGAAGGTGAATTTGCCGAATTGGGCGGTTGGGAAGCCGAAAGCGATGCGGAAAATCTTTTGAACGGTTTGGGCGTGCCGGGAAGCGACCATCATCGACTGATGAAAGAGTTGGATGCCAAACTGAAAATCAAGGTGTTGTTGGCTCAAGCCTTGTTCGGTAATCCCGATATTCTTTTACTGGACGAACCGACCAATAACTTGGATTACCGGTCGACTCGTTGGTTGGAAAATTTTTTACTGAATTTTGAAAATACGGTTTTGATTGTTTCCCATGATCGGCACTTTTTAAACAATGTGTGTACGCATATTTGCGATGTGGATTACGGAAAAATCAAACTTTATGTCGGAAATTATGAGTTTTGGTATGAATCCAGTCAATTGGCTTTACAACAAGCCAAAGATCAAAACAAGAAAAACGAACAAAAAGTAAAAGAACTTCAGGAGTTCATTGCCCGTTTTTCGGCGAACAAATCCAAGTCCCGTCAGGCGACTTCCCGCAAAAAAATGCTTGAAAAAATTACGATCGAAGAGATCGAACCTTCTACCAGACGCTATCCGTATATCGGTTTTAAACCCAATCGGGAAGTCGGAAACGATATTTTATTTGTTGAAAAACTATCCAAACCGGGCCTTTTCGAGAATTTGACTTTCAGTGTTCAAAAAAACGATAAGATTGCGTTTTTAGCCGAAAATTCATTGATCATCACCGCACTTTTTAAAATCTTAAGTGGCGAAGATCCAGACTATACCGGAACATTCAAATGGGGAATTACGACGTCGGTCGGATATCTTCCTCAAGATAATAAGGCTTATTTCGATAAAGAACTGTCGCTGGTTGATTGGTTAAGACAATACTCCAAAGAAGATCAAACGGAAAGTTTTATCCGCGGATGGCTAGGAAGAATGCTTTTTAGCGGCGAAGAATCGCAGAAAAAATGCAATGTGTTGTCCGGTGGTGAAAAGGTTCGGTGTCTGTTTGCCAAATTGATGCTAGAAGCCCCGAATATTTTAATGTTGGAAGATCCGACGAACCATTTGGATTTGGAATCCATTACGGCTCTTAATGAGGGGATGATTCAATACAAAGGCAATATTTTGTTTTCCAGTCATGATGCGGAATTGTTGGAAACGGTAGCCAATCGGATTATTGCGTTTGATAAAGAAGGTAAAATCATTGATAAAATGACGACTTACGAAGCATTTTTAGAAAGTTAGGAGGGGTTTGGATGGACGATTTGTTGGCATCGTTAAATGATGCACAAAAACAGGCCGTGTTGACGACCGACGGTCCGGTTATGGTTATGGCGGGAGCCGGAAGCGGAAAAACAAAAGTGCTGACAACGCGAATTGCTTATTTGATTGAATCCAAAAGCCTTCCTTTATCTTCCGTTTTGGCGGTTACGTTTACCAATAAAGCCGCTTTGGAAATGAAAGAACGGATCAAAAAGTTGATTGATGTCGAAACAAAGTATATGTGGGTTTCGACGTTTCACAGTCTTTGTTCCAGGTTGTTGAGAAATGAAATTCATCATTTGCCGCCGTTTCATTCCCATTTTACGATTTTGGATGAAGAAGATTCACTGAAGATCGTCAAAGAGATTATGAAAGAAGAACAAATCGAAACGTATAAGCCCAAAGAAATCCGTAAATTGATCTCAAAAGCGAAAAACTTTTCCCATTTTGAAATCAAGAATCCGCAGTTATCGGCACTTTATGAGCATATTGCAACGCTTTATCAGCGGCGGTTGGAAGAAAACAATCAACTGGATTTCGACGATTTGATTATTAAAACGATTGAGTTGTTTAAAAAGAATCCGTCTGTTTTGGAAAAGTATCAATATCAATTTGAGTATATTTTGGTCGATGAGTTTCAAGATACCAACGATTTACAGTATCAATTGATATGGATGCTTTCGGCTCGGTACCGAAATTTATTTGTGGTAGGGGATGATTTTCAGTCCATTTATTCTTTTCGGGGTGCCAATATCGGCAATATTCGTCGGTTTCAGGAAGATTTTACGGGCTATCAGTTGATTTTATTGGAACAAAATTATCGCTCGACAGCTCAGATTTTGAACTTGGCCAATCAAATCATTGCCAAAAATCCCAACCAAATCAAAAAGAAACTGTTTACCGATAACAACAGCGGTATGTTGCCGTTTTTTTATCAGGGCCAATCGGCTTATGCGGAAGTGATGTTTGTAATCGATAAAATCAAGCAACTGCATTTGGATCAAGAAGAATACCGCGATATGGCTATTTTGTATCGTGCCAATTATATTTCTAGAAGTTTTGAGGATATGCTGATCAAGTATCAGATTCCTTACCGCGTATACGGCGGAATGTCTTTTTTTTCCCGCAAGGAAATCAAAGATATGGTTGCTTATCTGCGGTTGTTGTTGTATTCGGACGATAATTTTTCTTTTCGACGGATCATCAACGAACCGAAACGAAAAATCGGACCGGCTTTACTAGAAAAACTGCAACAAGATGCCTACATCCATCAATGTTCGTGGTTTGAAGATATTCCCCGTTACGAGGGCAAAGGCCAAGGAGTTGCGGCACTAAAAGATTTTTATCGAATGATAGTGAGCATTCGGGCTCAACTGGATAACATCGCTTTACCGGATTTGATTGATATTCTGCTTGATGAAACCGGATATCAACGGATGCTGACCGAAAGCGAAGAAGATCGGGAACGATTGGATAATATCTTGGAGTTTAAAACCATTTTAAAAGAAACTTCGGAAGATACGGACGGAAGTAATGCCGAGAAACTGGATCGTCTTTTGCAGGATTTGGCGCTTAGAAGCGATTCGGACGACGATCGGGCCGAAAACGACAATTGCGTTCGCTTAACGACATTTCATCAAGCGAAAGGGTTGGAATTCAATACTGTCTTTATGGTTGCGATGGAAGAGGGGATTTTTCCAAGCGACTTTCATGATGATGAACTGGATTTGGAAGAAGAACGCCGCATTTGCTATGTCGGGATTACCCGCGCCAAGAAAAGACTTTACTTGAGTTGTGCCGATACCCGATACGTATTCGGTGTTCAAAAAGATATGGTTGTTTCCCGTTTTATCAAAGAAATCGGAAACGATCTTTTCGAAAGTCCGATGTCACATCTTAAAAAACAACCTGCTCGTTCGATTTCCGTCCAAAAACAGAGCGAACATTCGGTTTGGAAAGTCGGGGATAAACTCAATCACAAAGCCTTTGGTGACGGAATGGTCGTTGCTGTTGACGGCAATATTCTGTCGGTTGCTTTTAAAGTGCCGATCGGAATCAAAAAACTGCTGGCCGATCATCCTTCCATTATGAAACGCTAAATAGAATTTTCGTAAACTAAGGAAACCTTATTCATAAAAGGACCTTAGTTTTTATTTTTTTTATATTTTTTTAAAAAAATTAATTCAAATATTAAAAAAATTAATTTTGTGATTGACAATATTAATTTTTGATATATAATAGAAGTAAGAAAGACAGGTGGTTTACATGAAAAAATTAAAAGATATTGAAAAAAGAATTTATTATATGGATTTCTATGAGGATGAAAAAAAGTTTTTGAACCGTCGAGGTCAATCGACTTGCGAAGTTGTAAATGATGGTCTTACTGCATCAAAAAAGGTTGAAAAAAATGTTTGGGACTGGTAAAGTAGTAGAAACGAGACGTTTTTCACTTCATTTAAAACAGAAAGGAACTTAAAAGAATATGAGAAAAAAATTACTTGGAACCTGCCCGGTTTGCGAGGGAAAATTGTTTGTCAGTGAACTTTCCTGTAAGGATTGCGGTAGCACGATCAAAGGAGAGTTTCCGCTTTCTAAATTTGACTATCTTACTCCTTCTCAACAAGAGTTTGCGTTGATTTTTTTGAAAAATGCCGGGAATATCAAAGCGATCGAAAAAGAGTTGAATATTTCGTATCCGACCGTTAAAAAGAATTTAGAAGAAATCATTCGGTCATTGGGATTTGATCAAGTAACGGTTATTGAAGAAAAGATGACAAGAAAAGAAGTTTTGGCTTTGTTGAAAGCCAAAGAAATTACGTTTGAGGTTGCGGAAAAAATGTTGAAGGAGTGTGAAGAAGAATGAAACAGGAATATTTAGATCGGTTGCGAAAAGCCATTTTAGAAGCTTGTTTGGAAGAAAAGCAAAATGAAATAGAGGAATTGGTTTTACGGCGCTTTCAGTTGGGAGAAGAAGCTCAGATGACGGAAGAAGAAATCATCGACATGCTTCCTAAACCGGAAGAACTGGTTGCTTCTTTTAAGGAAGAAGAAAAACCGAAATCGAAAAACATGCATTCAACCGACCTTATCCTCGATTTGCAGTTGTTTTGGGATTTTGAACTGGTTCGGATGGAAGAAAACGGGATTCGTTTTTTAAGCGAAGACGATTGTACGGCGTTGCGGATCGACATCGATGAAGATAAAGTTTTGATCGAACCGAACGATCGCAGTAAAAAAAAGCGGTTGGACGGAAAACTTTATATCGGACCGGAAGTGGTATTCAATGAAGTGAAAATGAATTGTTATGCTTGCGATGTCGTTTGTTGTTCTTTTGAAGCCAAACGATTGGATGTCAATGCCGCTTCGGCCGATCTTTTATTTGATACCGTCCAAGCCGATGAATTCCTTTTGAAAACGGCAAGCGGCGATACGAAAATGAAGCGATTGGTTTGCCGCAAATGGTGTTACAGGAGCGTTTCAGGCGATTTATCCATCGATGAAATCGATTCGGAGGAAGCGGAAGTATCGCTTGTTTCGGGCGATGTACGAATAAAAACGACGACACCGGCTTTTTATACGATTCAGACGGTATCGGGCGATGTTTTTATCTATAATGGGATCGATTTGAATAAAGTAAAAGCCACTTCGGTATCGGGTGATATTAAAATCGGCGGAAAAAAGATGGGCAATATTCAAACGCTTGCGGCTGCTCAATTGGAAAAATTAAAGTCGAAATTAAAATTTTAATGCCGTGCGTGTGGGGAGGGAATGCAAATGAAAAAGTTTTCTTTTGGGAAAACCTTGTTTTTGCAACTTAAGTTAATTCCGAAAAAATATTATCCTGTATTTTTCTTCAATGCCGTTTTCGGCGGCATCTTACCGGTTCTTTCCGTTTTTTTCACGAAACTGATCATCGATGTTTTTCAGCAAAACGCATCCCAAAACAAATTGATTCAAATTGTTTTGATTTTGTGCGGTTCATGTGTGCTTTGTTATGTCCTCAATCGTTTCTTAACTGCTTTGTTGGAAGCGTCGTTTTTTAAAATGCGGCATCGGGAGTTTACGAAAAGCATCGAATTTTACAATGAAATCGACTATGAGTATATTGAAGATTCCGCCTTTCAGGATAAGATCTGGGTGGCTTTTCAGGCCTTAGATGGCGATAATAAAGGATTTCAGCATACGTACAACTGTATCAGTCAACTATCGACGTATCTTGTCAGTATTGTTTTGTTTGCCGTTTTGATTTCTTTTTTCAATGTTTGGATCGCCGTCCTTTGTTTTTTCAGTACGATTATGACGGCTTGTGCCAATCGTTTTTTAGCCAAATACATGGAAAAAATGCAGGAAAAAAGAGCCCATCTATATCGTCAGAAAGAATATTTCAATTTGACATGTTCGGATTTTAATTACGGAAAAGATATTCGGATTTTCGATTTGAAAGAGTCGCTTTTAAAGAAGTACCGTCAAAAGTCATGGAATTATATTGAAGTTGTCAAAGCAATCGGAAGAAAAGAATTTGCTTACGGGTTAATTGGTTTGCTTGCTTTGCTGTTACAAGACGGTTTTTCTTATTTTTTGATTATCAAAGGCTATTTTGACGGGATACTTTCTTTGAGTGAGGCTTCTTTATATCTTTCGGCCTTGGTTGGGTTTTCTACTGTTTTAAGAAGTTTTACGGATTGGATCAGTTTGTTGATGCAGGATATCAAGTTGACTCAGCCTTATTTCGAATTGCTTCAGAATAAGATGCTGTATCAAAGAGCCCACTTGTCTAAAACCGACGAACGAGTAGAAGGAGCGGTGGAAATCGAGTTTTGTCATGTGGATTTTAAATATCCGAATACCGAGCGGTATATTTTAAAAGATTTTAATTTTAAAATCGAAAAGGGACAGAAAATTGCGATTGTCGGCGAAAACGGCGCCGGTAAAACGACCATTGTAAAATTGTTGTGCGGGTTGTTTCATCCGACTGCGGGACAGATTTTAATCAACGGAAAAGATATTTCGTCGTATCCGAAGCAAACGTATTATCAAATGTTCAGTACGGTGTTTCAGGACTTTACCATTTATGCCGCCAGCATTTTGGAAAACGTGATCGGTCCCGATCAAGACGAAGATGCGATCAAACGAGGAAAAGAGTGTCTTGATCGAGTCGGATTAAAGAAGAAAATCGCCGGTTTACCGAAACAGTATGATACACCGCTTTTAAAAGTCATTGATGAAACCGGTGTGGATCTTTCCGGTGGCGAACGTCAGAAAGTGGCCATTGCCCGTGCCCTTTACAAAGACGGAAATGCCGTGATTTTAGATGAACCGACCAGTGCCCTTGATGCCGTTAGCGAAGCGGAGATTTATCAATCGTTTAATGATTTGGTAACGGATAAAACGGCTATTTATATATCCCATCGCCTTTCTAGCACCAAATTCTGTGACCGAATTGCCTATTTTACGGCCGCCGGTCTTGAAGAATATGGGACGCATGAGGAATTGATGGCTCAGAAAAAAGGGTATTTTCATATGTTTATGGTGCAAGGAAAATATTATCAGGAGGAAACGGCTTATGAAGAAAACAAATAAAGTCCTCTTTCCGTTTTTAAAATTCGCTTACCGTTTGTATCCGCTTTACTTTTACATCTTGCTGCTATATGCCCTTGTATCATCGGCAACGACGATTTTCGGCGCATATACGATTTCTTTGATTATTGAAGCGTTGGAAACCAAACTTTATACGGAAGCGGTTGTTCGCGGTATTTGGTTGGTTGGCATTGAAATCGTCCTTTCTTTTTTAACCAAACTTACCAATTATTGGCTACAAGTTCATCGGCAGAAAATGGAGGAAAAAATCAATCAAACGATTGCGGAAAAAATCATGATGTTCCCGTTTTCCTACTTAGAAGATCCTTATTATTTGGAATTAAAGAAAAATGCCCAAATGGGAATCAACAATATGGGCGCGATTTATTCGTTGCTGACCAATTCGGCCAAGGCGATTTCAAGTGTTTTTTCTTTAATTGGATTGGGCGCGGTTATCGTGCTGTTCGATCCGATTTTATTGGTTGTTCTTGCGGCGGGAATCCTACTCAATCTGTTATTGGTTGTCGCATCGGTTAAAACCCAAGTGAGAATTTATCAGAAATTGCTTCCGATCAACTATCAGTATGGGTATTACATGGATACTTTAATGAACGACAAAAACAGCAAAGATTTCAGACTTCAATCGATTTATCGTTTGATGATGGATAAATTTGTTTGTTTAGGAAAAGAAACCAATCGGTATTTTATTCAAGTGCAAACGAAATTCGCTCTGTTTTCTTCGCTCATTTACCTTACGCAGTATCTTCAAATGGCTTTCGTCTATATTTTTGTTGGAATCAATACCATTGTCAAACGGTTGCCGGTTGCCCAGTTTTCATTGACCGTATCCGCTGCGATTTCCTTTACGGAAGGCGTTTCTTCGCTGATTTCCGCATCGGGGGATTTTATTCGGTCGATCGAATACATCAAACCGATGGTCGAATTAATGGCTGTATCCCCTCAAAACCATCCCGGTAAACGAAAACTAGAAGAAATTGAAACGATCACGTTCGATCATGTTACCTTTCGCTATCCGAATACGACCCAAGATATTTTAAAAGATGTCAGTTTCACGGTTGGTAAAAATGAAAAGATTTCCATTGTCGGGCTAAACGGCGCCGGTAAAACAACTATTGTGAAGTTGATTTGCGGTCTTTATGAACCAAGTGAGGGACAACTTAAAATCAACGGTATCCCGTTGTTTGAATACGATTACGCGTCTTATATTGCCAAAATCAGTACGGTGTTTCAGGATTTCAAGTTATTCAACTACAGCATTTCGGAAAATATCCGTCCGGGTATTTCCGAAGAAGAAGCCGAAGCGATTTCCGTTCAAGTCGGAATTGCCGATAAGATCGCTTCTTTGCCGAATCGGTGGCAATCGTCTATTTCCAAATCTTATGATCCAAACGGTGTTGAATTAAGCGGCGGTCAAACGCAGAAAATCGCTATTGCCCGTGCGCTGGCCAAATCGTCGGATTTGTTGATTTTAGATGAACCGACCAGTGCTTTAGACCCGCTTGCCGAAGCCGAGATTTACGAACATTTCAATGAACTGGCCGAACACAAAACAGCCCTTTATATTTCTCATCGAATGTCTTCTTCGGTCTTTTGCGATAAAATCTTGGTTTTGGCCGATGGAAAAGTACAGGATTTCGATACGCATCAGCATTTGATGGAAAAAACAGACGGTCTTTATTATCGTTTGTTTAAATTACAGTCTAAAAATTACGAATATTCATCGGAGTAAACGATAAAAACTTTACGACAAATCCCCGTTTCGTAAAGTTTTTTCTTTTATAAATAAAATTTATTGATTTTTCTTGAAAATGGCGTATTTTTAGCTTTTTTTGGCTGAAAAAACGATAAAATACTCGAAAAACCCCTTTTTAAAGCCTCAATTATAAAAAAAAATTATCGAACTTCATAAAAAAATTTTGAAATATAATAATTAAGGTTTCATACTGTTTTCATTTTTTTTTGTGTTATAATGATTGTACTTTATAAGAAACTGTCGATTTTGGTTTTTAAAAATGAGGAGTGATGGGGTATGAGAATTATCAAAAGAAGCGGTGTGGAAGTGACGTTTGATTTGTCGAAAATCGTGGCTGCCGTCGAAAAAGCCAATGCCGAAGTATTGGAAAAAGATCAGCTTTCCTCCGAACAGATCAAACAGATTGCCAAAAACGTTCAAGCACTTTGCAAAAAGGCCAAATACGCTTTGAATGTAGAGGAGATTCAAAACCTCGTCGAAGACGAATTGATGAAGGCCGGATCATTTGAAATTGCCCGAAAATACATTACTTATCGGTATAAAAGGGCATTGATTCGAAAATCGAATTCAACGGATCAACAGATTTTAAGTTTGATCGAATGCAACAACGAAGAAGTTAAACAGGAAAATTCCAATAAGAATCCGATCGTAAACAGCGTTCAACGGGATTATATGGCCGGTGAGGTCAGCAAAGATATTACCAAACGTTTTTTGTTGCCGGATGATGTGGTCAAGGCGCATGAACAGGGAATCATTCATTTTCACGATGCCGACTATTTTGCCCAGCATATGCACAACTGTTGTTTGGTTAATTTGGAAGATATGTTGCAAAACGGAACGGTCATCAGCGAAACGATGATCGAAAAACCGAAAAGTTTTTCAACGGCTTGCAATGTGGCCACACAGATTATTGCCCAAGTTGCCAGTTCTCAGTACGGCGGTCAGTCGATTACGCTTTCTCATTTGGCGCCGTTTGTGGAGGTTTCCAGACAAAAACTGATTAAGGAAGTCGAACAGGAATTTAACGATCAGCACATCAAGGCTTCCAAAGAGCAAATTGAAGCGATCGCCGAAATGCGGGTCAAAAAAGAGATTAAAAAAGGATGCCAGATGATTCAGTACCAGGTTGTTACGTTGATGACGACCAACGGCCAGGCCCCTTTCGTAACGGTCTTTATGTATTTGAATGAAGTTCCGGAAGGTCGGATAAGAGATGATTTGGCTTTGATCATCGAAGAAATGCTTCATCAACGTATCTTGGGTGTTAAAAACGAAAAAGGCGTTTATATTACACCGGCTTTTCCGAAGTTGATTTACGTTTTGGAAGAAAACAACATTGTTCCGGGCTCCAAATATTATTATTTATCCGAACTAGCGGCCAAATGTACGGCCAAACGGTTGGTTCCGGATTACATCAGCGAAAAAGTGATGAAAGAAATGAAGGAAGGAAACTGCTATCCTTGTATGGGTTGTCGGTCTTTCTTAAGTCCGTATCAAAACGAAACCGGTGCCTATCAGTTTTACGGCCGGTTCAATCAAGGGGTCGTAACGCTCAATTTGGTTGATGTGGCTTGTTCGTCTAGTCGGGATATGGATAAGTTTTGGAAGATTTTAGATGAACGGTTGGAACTTTGTTATCGAGCGTTGATGTGTCGTCATAAACGGCTTTTGGGAACGCCTTCGGATGTGGCGCCGATCCTTTGGCAATACGGCGGATTGGCTCGGTTGAAAAAAGGCGAAGTGATCGATAAATTGTTGTTTAACGGGTATTCGACCATTTCACTTGGATATGCCGGACTTTGCGAATGCGTTCGGTATATGACCGGACAACCGCATACAACCGAAGAAGGGTCTGCTTTCGGCCTTGCGGTCATGAAAAAGTTGAATGATGCATGTGATGAGTGGAAAAAACAAACGACCATCGGATTCAGCGTTTACGGAACGCCGCTGGAATCCACAACGTATAAATTTGCCAAGTGTCTTCAAAACCGTTTCGGAATCATTCCGGGTGTAACGGATAAAAATTATATTACCAACAGTTATCACGTTCATGTGACCGAACCGATCGATGCGTTTAGCAAACTGACGTTCGAATCGAAATTCCAAAAACTGTCACCGGGTGGGGCTGTCAGTTATGTAGAGGTTCCGAATTTGCAAAATAATATTCCGGCTGTTCTTGCGTTGATGAAACATATTTATGAGTCGATTATGTATGCGGAGTTGAATACGAAAAGCGACTATTGCCAGTGTTGCGGTTATAGCGGAGAAATCCAAATCGTAACAGATCAAGAAGGAAAATTGGTTTGGGAATGCCCGAATTGCGGCAACCGCGATCAGGCAACATTAAATGTAGCCAGAAGAACGTGCGGTTATATCGGAACGCAATTTTGGAATCAAGGTCGGACGCAGGAAATCAAAGAGAGGGTTCTTCATTTATAATGAATTACGCATCAATCAAAAAGTTGGATATTGCCAACGGTCCCGGGATTCGTGTTTCGCTTTTTGTCAGCGGTTGTACTCATCACTGCAAGAATTGTTTTAACCCGGAAACGTGGGATTTCAATTACGGTCGGCTATTTACTTCCGCTACGGAAGAAGAACTGTTCGAAGCCTTGCGTCTTCCTCATGTTCAAGGATTGACGATTCTCGGGGGAGAACCATTTGAACCGAGCAACCAGCGTTGTCTTTTACCGTTTGTAAGACGCTTTAAAGAACGGTTTTGCGATAAAGATATTTGGTGTTACAGTGGCTATTTGCTGGAAGAAATAAAAAACGGCCGAGCACACTGCGAATGTAGCGACGAACTCTTGTCTTACTTGGATGTGCTGGTGGACGGACCGTTTGTAGAAGCCTATAAGGATATCAGTTTACCGTTTAGAGGTTCTAGCAACCAGCGGTTAATCGATGTTCAGCAGACTTTGCGGCAAAAAAAAATAATTACATGGAATACAGAAGAAAAAGCGCTATAATGATATAGTGCTTTTTCATCGCTTTAAGAGTAAAAGAGTGGAAAATATGGTATAATAATTCTATATTGTTGGAAGTGAGGATGAGGGTTATGGAAGAAAGAATCGAAGAATTGAAAAAAAGAATCGAAGAAGCTTCGTATCATTATTATGTGCTGGATCAACCGATCATGGAAGATTACGAATACGATCGACTGATGACGGAGTTGATTCAAATTGAAAACGAACATCCCGAACTTAAAACGGTGGATTCTCCTTCCAATAAAATCGGCGGAGAGGTCCTTTCTAAGTTTGAAAAAGTCGTTCATACTTCCAAAATGATGAGTCTTGCCGATGCGTTTTCGTTGGAAGAACTGCGCGAATTCGATGAACGCGTTCATAAAATAGCGCCGACGGCGACGTATTGTTGTGAACTTAAAATTGACGGATTATCCGTTTCTTTAAAATATGAAAACGGGCTGTTGATTCAGGCGGCAACCAGAGGAAACGGTTTGATCGGAGAAAATATAACTTCCAATGTCAAGACGATCAAAAGTATCCCTTTGAAATTGAAACAGCCACAAACACTGGAAGTTCGCGGTGAGATTTTTATGCCGAAAAAAAGTTTTCACGAACTGAATGTCCTTCGGGCTGAAAACGAAGAAGAATTATTTGCCAATTGTCGAAATGCGGCCGCAGGAAGCATTCGTCAGTTAGACAGCAGAATTGCGGCCAAACGGAATTTGGATGCTTTTTTGTATTATTTACTGGAAGTTTCTTCCGATACGCAAACCGATGCGTTAAAACAAATTCAATCACTGGGTCTTAAAATCAATCCGCTTTACCGTCATTGCAGTACCATCGAGGAGGTTTTCACCTACATCGACGAAATGGGATCCAAACGGGACAGTTTGCCGTATGATATCGACGGAATTGTCATCAAAGTCAATGAAAAAGCGTTGTACGATGCGATCGGAGAAACCATTAAATATCCGAAATGGGCGATCGCGTACAAATTTCCGCCGGAAGAAGTATCGACTAAATTAAAAGCAATCACATACCAAGTCGGACGAAGCGGGGTTATTACACCTGTTGCGAATTTTGAACCGGTCTTGGTGCAAGGGTCTTTGGTTTCCAAAGCAACCCTTCATAACGAAGATTATATTAAAAGCAAAGATATTCGGATTGATGATACCGTCATCATCCGCAAAGCCGGTGATGTCATTCCCGAAGTGGTTCGACCGGTGATCGAAAAACGGCCTGTTGATTCTTCGGTATTCACCATGATTGAATTTTGTCCTTCCTGTGGCAGTCGCTTGGTAAGAAAAGATCAAGAAGCGGATTATTTTTGCCTTAATCCGAACTGCGAAGAAAAACGAATCAACCGTTTGATCCATTTTGCTTCCAAACCGGCTTATAATATTGATTCGTTGGGGGATAAAGTGGTCGAGCAATTGTATCAAACCGGGTTTTTAAGGACGATTGACGATATTTTCAGATTGAAGGATCATTATGAGGAATTGGTGGCTTTACCCGGATTCGGCAAAAAAAGCGTCGATCATTTATTGGAAGCGATCGAACATTCCAAAGAAAACAATTTGGATCAATTGTTATTCGGTCTTGGCATCCGTCATTGTGGGGCGAAAGTAAGCACGCTTTTATGTAAAAAATTCAAGACAATGTCGGCGTTGATGGAAGTAACGGCCGAAGAAATTGCCTCTATTTATGATATCGGAAGTGCCATTGCCATTGAATTTACCAATTATATGAAATTGCCGTCTTCTATTGAATTGTTACGGAAATTGGCCGAGCTCGGTTTGAATATGACGTATCGTTCAGCAGCGGTTAAAACCAATTATTTTACGGATAAAAAGTGTGTTTTGACAGGGACATTGGAATCGATGGGGCGAAGCGAAGCGAAAAAACTGATTGAAAGTTTCGGAGGAAGTCTTTCGGAATCCGTCAGCAAAAACACAGATATTTTGATTTTGGGAGCAAATCCCGGAAGCAAATACGATAAAGCCAAAAAATTAGGGATTTATATTATGGAAGAGGCCGAATTTTTGGCCAAATGCAAGGAGTAATCAAGATGGATAAAATAATCGTAAAAGGTGCAAGAGAAAACAATTTGAAAAATATTTCGATTGAATTGCCGAAAAATAAATTGATTGTCATGACCGGTCTTTCCGGAAGCGGAAAATCTTCCTTGGCATTCGATACGATTTACCAAGAAGGACAACGGCGGTTCGTCGAATCGCTTTCTTCTTATGCCAGACAGTTTATCGGATCGATGGAAAAGCCCGATGTGGATAGTATCGACGGTCTTTCACCGGCCATTTCGATCGATCAAAAATCGGCCAGCCACAATCCCCGTTCCACCGTCGGAACGGTAACCGAGATTTATGATTATTTGCGGGTTTTATTTGCCAGAATCGGAACACCGTACTGTCCGACGCACCATATCCCGATTTCCTCTTTTTCCAACGAACAGATTGTCAATAAAATCATGGACTATCCGGAAGGAAGTCGAATCTATATTACTTCGCCGGTTGTTTTCAGGGAAAAAGGCGAACATAAAGCCGTTTTTTCAAAGTACTTGCAACAAGGTTTTATTCGGGCAATGGTCGATGGCCAAATGATGGAATTGGATCAGGAGATCGGATTGGATAAAAACAAGAAACATTCCATTGATATCGTCATCGAACGGTTGGTCATGAAAGAAGGGATAAGAAGTCGGGTTGCCGAAGCTGTTGAACTGGCTACCCGTTTTTCCGGCGGTTATTGTCAGGTGCTGTGTAACGATCAAATGGAATTTTATTCGACGGTTCATGCTTGTCCGCATTGCGGTTATTCGTTGGTTTCGTTAGAACCGCGTTTGTTTTCGTTCAACAACCCATTGGGGGCCTGTCCGGATTGTAACGGATTGGGAAAAAAACTGTCGGTATCAGCCGATTTGGTGATCGATGAAAAGAAATCCCTGGCAGGAGGATGTATTATTCCTTACCGCAATCAGGAAAAAGAGAATTTAAACAACGGTATGTTGGAACAGACGTGTCAGTTTTATCATATCGATATGAACGTTCCCTTTGAAACGTTGCCATTCGAACAAAAGAAAATCATTTTGTACGGTTCTCCCGATTTGATTGATTTCAAATTGCGGTCAACCAGTGGTCGAATCCATGATAAAAAAGATTATTATGAAGGAATCATTACCAACTTCGAACGTCGTCATTTGGAAACCAGCAGCAATTGGATTCGTGATTTTATCGAAAGTTATATGGTCGAACGTACTTGTGAAACTTGCCATGGCGCAAGACTCAATCCGAGTGTTCTCAATATTTTTATTCAAGACAAAAATATTTACGATGTCTGTGCGATGTCGATCGAAGATTTGTATCAGTGGTTTTCCGATTTACAGTTAAGTGAAGAAAAAAAGGTGATATCGCGTTTGGCGATCAAGGAAATCAAAGACCGTCTTTCTTTTTTGATGAATGTCGGTTTGGAGTATTTGACGCTGTCCCGTAGTGCCGATACGTTGTCGGGAGGAGAAGCCCAGCGGATTCGGTTGGCCACGCAAATCGGGTCGAAATTAACCGGTGTTTTGTATGTTTTGGATGAACCGTCGATTGGGCTACATCAACGTGACAATGCTCGTTTGATTCAAACATTGAAAGAAATGCGGGATCTCGGAAATACGTTGATCGTCGTTGAACACGATGATGAAACCATGCTTTCTTCCGATTATTTGGTTGATATCGGACCGTATGCCGGCATTCACGGCGGTGAGGTCGTGGCTTGCGGAACACCGCAAGAAGTCATGGACAATCCCAATAGTATTACCGGTGCGTACTTATCGGGAAAAATGAAAATAGAAGTTCCCGCCAAACGTCGCAAAGGAAACGGAAAATTTCTTAAAATTGTCGGCGGTGCCCAAAATAATTTGAAAAACATTTCAGTTACGTTTCCGCTTGGTGTGATTACGTGTGTTACCGGTGTTTCCGGAAGTGGCAAATCGACGTTGGTCAACGAAATTTTATACAAAAATGCGTATGTGAAACTTTATTCGGCTAAAAAAGTCGTTCCGGGAAAAGTCAAACGCATTGACGGATTGGATCAAATCGAACGAATCGTTCACATATCGCAACAACCGATCGGTCGTACTCCTCGCAGCAATCCGGCAACCTACACCGGTGTATTTGACGATATTCGGGAGTTGTTTGCTTCTACAACCGATGCGAAAGTCAAAGGATACGATAAATCGAGATTTTCGTTCAATGTAAAAGGAGGCCGTTGCGAGGCTTGCAGCGGCGATGGAGTCAAACGTATTTCCATGCATTTTTTGCCGGATGTCTACGTTCCTTGCGAGGTTTGTAAAGGAACTCGGTTCCAACAAGAAACGCTGGATATTCGTTTTAAAGGTAAAAGCATTGCCGATGTATTGGAGATGACGGTAGAAGATGCCCTTGCGTTTTTCGATGCGTTTCCGAAAATCAAATCCCGGCTTCAAACCATTTACGATGTCGGATTGGGGTATATTAAATTGGGCCAATCCTCAACGACGTTATCCGGCGGGGAAGCTCAGCGCGTTAAACTGGCCTATGAACTGCATTCTAAAATCACCCCACAGACATTATACATTTTGGATGAGCCGACGACCGGCCTGCATGCCGATGACATTAAACGATTGATGGCGGTGATCGGTCGGATTGCCGATCAAGGAGCGACGGTTATCATCATCGAACATAATTTGGATGTCATTAAATTGGCCGATTACATTGTCGATTTGGGACCGGAAGGCGGCAATAAGGGCGGAAGAGTCCTTTTTGAAGGAACACCCGAAAAGTTGATTTTAAACGAAGAATCCTATACGGCCCGTTATTTAAAACCGCTCCTTTCTCAAAATTGACAATAAAAGGAAAGAAGATGAATCTTTTTTCCTTTTTGTGCTTTTAAATGGTTGTGTGGATATTTTCTTTGCATAAATGGGCATCCTATTATATAATAGAAACGAATATCAAAGAAAGGAGTGACGACTATGCAAAACAATGGTAAACGATCCGAACTGGAAAAAAGTTTGGCTCAAATCAAGCAGCAGTTGCAGGATATGAAAGAAGAAGATCCCGACGGCGATTTTTCCAGTGTTGAGAAAATGATTTTGGTTTTAAGCAATATGCTGGCTCAACTGGATGAAAGACATCACTTTTGGAAAGCACTGTTCAGAAAAACACTGTTTTTATTGTTGGAATTTGTGTTGTTGATGTTAGGATGTTTGGTTTCTTGCGGTTTTGCTTTTCCGTTTGCAGTTTCGTCGGTTTCATCTTTCTTTTATTTAATCGCAAGTATAGCCGGTATCTTGTTTTTGATTTTCAAAATACCGGAAGCGTTGTTCGGTTTGATTCCGACCAAACACCCTTTCTTAAATACGATGATCACCCAATTGTTCGGTCTTGCTCTTTTGATCGTGTTGGATGATACGGTGTTTCATCGGACAACCGGGATGTTTGAAACAGTTCTTTATTTGGCAATTGTTTTGATTTTATTTGTCCTTTTGGAATATTATTTATATCGGAAATGGTTCCGCTTTTAAGGAGGTATTATGGTAGATTATATCACAGTCGAAAAAATAATGAACGATAACAACTTGGATTTGATTGCCGGCGAAAAAGGATTGAAACGCCATTGTACGGAAGATATGATCGCAAGACCGGGCTTGGAATTTGCCGGTTTTTTCGATTATTTTGATGCTACCCGCGTTCAGTTGGTCGGATCGAAAGAAGCGAAATTTTTAAACCGTCAAGATTCAAAAAAAGCCTATGAACACGTTCGGAAGATTTATGAGATGTCGCCGCCGTGTATTGTCTTAAGCGTCAATGTCGTAATTCCGGATTTTTTCAAACAACTGTCGGAAGAATTCGGTATATGCTTGCTTAGAAGCCACTTGCGGACAACTCCGACATCTTCTAAACTTTACAATTATCTTCAAGATCATTTGGCTTCCTCCATTTCGGTTCACGGAACGTTTTTGGATATCAACGGGATGGGAACGATGATTATCGGAAAAAGCGGGATCGGTAAATCGGAAACTTCTTTGGATTTGATCAAGCGCGGTCATCAGTTGATTGCCGATGATCTAGTTGAAATCATCGAAAAAGAACCGGGAAACTTGATCGGTACGGCTCCGGATATTTTAAAGCGATATATGGAGATCAGAGGAATCGGTATTGTCGATGTGGTCACGATGTTTGGGGCAGGTGCGTATCGTGTCCGCAAAAATTTGAGTTTGGTTGTGGAACTGGAGGCTTGGAATGAAGACAAATACTACGATCGATTGGGACTGGATGAGGAAAAAATCAAATACTTTAATACCGAAATCACGAAAATAACCATTCCGGTTTTACCCGGTCGGACGGTTTCGCTTTTGGTCGAATCGGCGGCTATGAACGAAAAATTAAAACGGATGGGTCATTTTGCGGCGATGGAATTTATTAATAAAGTGGATTCAAAGGCATCAGGAGGTGGCAAAGAAGATGATTAATTATGTATCATCCTCGTTTGATTTATTCGGTTTGACGATCCATTGGTATGCCGTTTGCATTTTAATCGGAATTGTTTTAGCGGTTGTTGCCGGCGTTCGCGAAGGGAAAAAAATCGGTATTCCAAGCGATTATATTTATACCGGACTGGTCATTGTATTGCCATGCGCGATCATCGGGGCCAGACTGTGGTATGTCCTGTTTAATTTAAGCCACTTTCATTCTTTTATGGAAGTGATCGGTTTTAATTCCAACGGACAGTTTGTCGGTTTATCGGGATTGGCCATTCAAGGCGGAGTTCTTGCTTCTTTGATTGCCATCTATCTGTATTGCCGTTTTAGAAAAATATCGTTATATCGGATTTTGGATGTGGTCGCACCCGGTTTTTTAATCGGTCAGATCTGCGGTCGCTGGGGTAATTTCTTCAATCACGAACTATATGGCCCGAAAGTGGTCAATACCGATTTGTTTGAGGCATTACTTCCCAGTTTTATTACGGAAAATATGCGAATTCCCGAAAACGGTCCGTATTATCATCCGACGTTTTTATATGAATCACTGTTGAATTTGCTTGGATTGATTGTCATGTTTGTCCTTAGGAGAAAATCCAAAAAACTCCAAAGCGGCGATTTGATCGGTCTTTATATGATCTGGTACGGCGGCGTTCGGATTTTCACGGAAATTTTACGTGGAAAAAGCGGTGCCGATGAAATTTTAATGGTCGGAAATGTGCCGGTTTCGATTTTATTCAGTGTTTTGTTTATCGTAGGGGGAATCGCCTTTTTGGTTGTGAAGCGTTTTTTCGGTCCGAAGACTTCGTATTTATCGCTGTTAAAGGAAATTCGGGAAAATCGTTACGATACCGTTCTTTTCGATTTGGACGGAACGCTTTTAAATACCAAGGAATTGATCGACCGCAGTTTTATTCACACCTTTGAACACTTCCGCCCAACCTTGCGGTTAAGTGATGAGGAATTGGATTCTTTTTTCGGCCCTTCGTTAAAACAGACGTTTTCCAGATACAGCGACGATGAAACGGAAATCGCCGAAATGATTGCGTATTACCGTTCGTTTAATGTGGAAGCCCACGACGAAATGGTTACGGCTTTTCCAGGAGCAAAGGCTTTGATTCGAACGCTTTCTAAAAAAGGATACCACGTCGGTGTGGTATCTTCCAAAAAGAAAGATTTGGTTGAACATGGACTGGATTTGTTCGGGATGTTGCCTTATATGGAAATCATTATCGGAGAAGAAGAAGTAACGCATCCCAAACCCGACCCGGAAGGAATCAAGATGGCGCTTGCGGCCTGCGGCAGTAAAAAGGCCTTGTACGTCGGAGACGGCGTAGGGGATATTGAGGCCGGTAAGGCAGCGGGAATCGACACCGTCGGTGTTTTATATTCGAAAAGAAAAGAGCAGATTTTGGCGGCTTCTCCGACGTATACCATTAAAAATCTGGCGGATTTGCTGCCTATTTTAACGGAGTAGAAAATGAGTTTTTCAACTGATGTCAAAGAAGATATTTTAACGTACAACAGCGAAAAAAAACTGCATTCCACCGAATTTGTCGCCATGTTACGGTTCGGAGGGGAAGTTCTTGTTTCCCCTGTTTTAAGAATTGTTTTTTCTACCTCCTCATCCATGGTCTTCAGACATTTTCTAATGTATTTGAAAGAATTGTACAGTGAAGCGACGTATCAAATGTTTTCCAGAACCATGCAGAAATTGCATCATTCGACGATCTATACGTGTATGATCGAACAAGAGGCGTTGACGATTGCCGAAGCCGTGCACCTGTTGGAGGATTTTCCACCAAATAAAGAGGCCATTTTGGCGGATCCCATGCAGATGATCGCGTATTTAAGAGGGGCCTTTTTAGTCAAAGGAACGGTCAATAACCCATCTACTTCCAACTATCATTTGGAAATTGCGGCCGCTAAGGAAACCGAAGCGTTGTTTTTGCAACGCTGTATGAATGCTTTTTCGCTCAATGCCAGAATCAGCAAGCGCCGCAATGATTTGATCGTCTATATTAAAGAAAAAGATGCCATTGTGGATTTTCTGCGGTATTTGGGGGCCAATGTCAGCATGAACGAATTTGAAAATGTGATTATCAAACGCAATTTGGCAGCCAATATCAATCGCTTGATGAATATCGATGTGGCCAATCAGCAAAAAACAAATCAAACCGCCAAAGAACAATTGAAATATATCAAATATTTGGAATACTATTATCCGCTTGAAAAATTGGATCCGAAATTGTTATTGGTGATGAAAGTACGTAAAGAAAATCCCGAAGCGTCTTTTTCGGAATTGATTGCGATTATCAACCAAAATTATGATGAATCGATTACAAAATCGGGTTTGAACCATCGGTTTCGCAAAATAAAAGAAATCGCACAACAACATGAAAACAAACGGAAGGAAGCATCATGGAAATAGGAATTGATTTGGTAGAACATCAGGATTCACGCTTTGAAGAAGAACGTTTTATACGATATGTCCTTTCTCCTAAAGAACAAGCTGTTTTAGAAACGATTACTTCTGCCAAACGGCGAATCGAATACGTTGCTTCCCGTTTTGCAGCCAAAGAAGCCGTTATCAAATGCTTGAAGAAAAAAATATCCTTTCAAAAAATAACGGTTTTAAATGATAAAAACGGAGCTCCTTTTCTTCAAGTAGAATCTATTGAAACAGAACTCCGTTTAAGTATTACGCATACCGTCAATTACAGTGTCGCAGTGGTAATCAGTCTTCCATAATTGTATGACGGTTTCGCATAAACAACAAGGCTATATTGAACAACGAACAAAGACCGATGAAAACATAGATAACTCTTGTGGTTATGCTGCCCGGTTGGAATGCCCATGTTACAACATTAAAATTAAAGATACCGACAATAGCCCAAGCGATACCACCGATGATGGTAAATACGAGGGCTATTTTTTGTATAACTGACATATTCAATTCCTCCTTTATCTAGTAGTTTTTCTCAAAAGTAAGTTTCTTATGCATAGGTTCGCAAAATACCGCATAACATTAAGTGATTATGAAGATGGGTGGAAAAATGAAAAAAATATTGAGTGTACTAATGTTATGTTTAATGTTGTTGTTTTCCGGTTGTTCTAAGAAAGAAACAGCCGATGAGTTGACGCGGGTTACAACGTATTTATCGGAACTGAAATCGTATTCTTTGACTTCGACGATGACCATTCATCGGTCGGATAAAAATGTTTCGATTCGTGTTGGAGTAGACTACTTATCCCCGAGTTATTATAAGGTAAGTTTTACCAGTCAGGATAATAACGAACAGTTGATTATCAAAAACGATAATGGCGTTTACGTACTGACACCGTCCTTAAACAAACAATTCAAATTTGACAGTGATTGGCCGTTAAACAGTTCGCATGCTTATTTGCTGGAAGCCATTTGCAAAGATATCAAAGCGGATCAAGCAGCAAGCGGAATTCAGGAAAACAGCAATATCAAGATTGAATGTGCCATCACACACAAAACCAATCAAAATGCGACCAAGATGCAATATCTTTGCAAAGCCGACGATCTGAAACCGCAAAAAACATTGTTTTTAAACGATAAAGGCGATCCGGTTATTGAAGTGGATTTCGACTCTTTCACACCGAACAATTCACTTTCCAAAGATCATTTCAATGAAAAGAAATACTTAACCGAACAGGAAGACAGTACCGGTAAAGACGAAGAAACCGCCGATATCGCCGTTACAGCCGGTTACGAGATCGAAGGCAATCAGTTGGAATCCTCGACAACCAAAGATAATGTAACAATCCTTTGTTACAGCGGCAGTAAACCTTATACGATCATCGTTCAAGAAGCTCAAACTTATTCGGAAGTGATTCCGTTGGAATGTTACCAATCCATTGATTTCTTAGAAGGCGGCTTGTGTTTCTTCAATGAAAATACGATGAAATACTTTTTGGGAAATTACGAAATAGCCATTTATTCGAACAGTTTGACAACCGAAGAATACTTGGATGTGGCCGGGGCCATTACGTTGGTATAAAATAAAGGAGCATCTGTCTTTTTGAGGCAGATGTTTTTTTGTTGCGATATCAAATCCGTAAAAGAATAATAAGGGTTTTTCTTGAAGTTCCTTGGATTTTGGTTTATAATATAGAAGACGTTTTATTGAGGAGGAATCAGTCTTGGCAAGAGCAGTTAGAAAGGTTTCGCGCGCAAGTACGAAAAATCAGAAAAAAGAAACAAAATTAAGTAAAAACGCAGTGATTGCAATAATTGTTACAATCGCTTTGATCGTGATTGGATTAAGTGTTGGATTGGGATTGTATTTCGGTCTTAAAGCAGATGACGACTATGTTTCGGACAAGATCTATTTTACAGACCCGGTATTGACGACCGACGGAAAAGAAGTGACATTTGTAAAAGAAAACTATCAAACGTTAAAACGCTATATCGACGAAGATAAAGTGGAACATATGTTTGTGTTTGCTTATGACGGTTCGGCTTTTTATGCCGATGAAAAAGATGAAGATCATTATAATAAAGATTATACGACGTTGATTACTCGATTGGCCGATCTTCAGTATGAAATCAACGAAGCAAAACAAAGAGGCGTAAACATCGAATTGTTTATCGTCGATGTCGATGTGGATAGTTCGGTCAATGAGGGAATTTTATCCGATGAGCTGTTTGGAGCCCTTTGTTCCGAAAGTCAGGATACCTATACACCGGTTTTTTGTTACAATCAAGAAGGAGAATACAAAAGTACGGTAACGATCCAGCAAGACGGCAGTTCAAGAGAACGGACCATTTCCACATCTATGATGGTTGAAATTATTTCAACGACGATCCCCAACTCGATTTTATACATCGATGGTTTGACAGCATAAAAAACTCTCTTTTCGGAGAGTTTTCTTTTTAGGAGAAAAACGATGGAATTAAACGAAACGATTTTATTGGAATTACAACAGTCGCTTCATCTGAAACAAGCACAGATTCAAGCGGTTTTGACGCTTCTTTCCGAAGACAAAACGGTGGCATTCATTGCTCGTTACCGCAAAGAAGCAACCGGTGCTTTAAACGAAGAACAAATCCGGCAAATTTCGAAAGCGTATCAATATGCGCTTTCTTTGAAAAAGAAAAAAGAAGACATCAAACGGTTGATCGACGAAAAAGGTTTGTTGACCGATGAGATTTCAAAAAAAATAGAGGCCGCTTCCAAATTAATCGAACTGGAAGATCTTTATCGGCCTTATAAAGAAAAAAAGAAAACCAAAGCGACCGAAGCCATTGCGCTCGGATTGGAGCCGCTTGCGGTGATTATGCTTGAATTAAGGAAAACCGGCGATAAAGAAAACATCGTAAAACCGTTTTTAAATGATCGGATAAAAACCGTTGAAGAAGCGATCGAACAAGCCAAATACATTGTAGCCGAAAAAATTTCCGATCAAGCGGATTACCGTAAATACATTCGGGATAAAGCGTTAAAATACGGAACAATATCCTCGAAGAAAAAGAAAAACGATTTGGATATAGAGGAAAAATACAAGAATTATTACGATTGCAGTGAACCCATTGCCTATATCAAACCACACCGAATCTTGGCCTTGAACCGGGCGGAAAAAGAAGACGTTATTACGGTTTCGGTAGAACTTCAACCGGAACGGGATATTCTTTATTTAACCGATCGGGTTACTCATAAAAAGTCATCTTTGTTTCAAGAAGAAATCCAATCGGCCGTTGAAGATGCTTACAAACGCTTGATTGCCCCTTCTATTCAACGGGAAATTCGGAATATTCTTTCTCAGAAAGCAGAAGAACAGGCCATAGCGGTGTTTTCGTTGAATTTGCGGCAGTTGTTGTTGCAGCCGCCTTTGAAAGGAAAAGTGGTTTTAGGGGTTGACCCGGCTTTTCGTACCGGTTGTAAACTGGCCGTTCTTTCCAAAGAATCCAAAGTGCTTGAAATCGGAGTCATTTATCCTAATGAAAAATCCAAAGGCAGCTCGGTGGATGCTAAAACATTAGAACAATCGAAAAAGACGTTGCTGCACTTGATTTCGACGTATCAAGTCGAAGTGATCGCGATCGGAAACGGCACGGCCAGTCGCGAAACAGAGTGGTTTATTGCCAATGTCATTCAAGAAAATAAGTTACCGGTTCAATACGTTGTTGTCAGCGAAGCAGGGGCTTCGGTTTATTCGGCATCTTTTTTGGCGAAGGAAGAATTTCCGGATTTATCGGTTGAACAACGTTCGGCCATTTCAATTGGCAGACGAATCCAAGATCCGTTGGCTGAATTGGTCAAAATCGATCCGAAATCGATCGGCATCGGTCAATATCAACACGATGTTGCGCAAAATAAATTATCCAAATCTTTAGAAGAAGTCGTGGTGGATGCGGTAAATAAAGTGGGGGTCAACCTCAATACGGCATCGGCTTCTCTTTTGGCTTATGTTTCCGGATTATCCAAAAATGTGGCTAAAAACATCGTGGCTTACCGCGACGAACATGCTATGTTTCATTCTCGTGAAGAAGTTAAAAAAGTAAGCCAGTTGGGTCCCAAAACATACGAACAATGCATTGGTTTTTTGCGGATATTGGAAGCGGATAATCCGCTGGATATGACATCGATTCATCCGGAAAGCTATGATAAAGCCGAAGCATTGTTGAAGATCATGCAGTTGGATTCTAAAGCGCTTGGAACGCCGTTGATGCAAGAGGCCGTCCGAAAATTAGACCGCAATCAGTTACAAAAAGATCTTTCGATTGATGCTTATACGCTAAATGATATTTTAGAGGCGTTTATAGCGCCTTTAAGAGATGTTCGGGATGATTATCCCGGATTGAAATTAAGGGCGGATATCATGCATTTTGAAGACCTAAAAATCGGTGATCAATTAGAAGGCATCGTCCGAAACATCGTCGATTTCGGAGCCTTTATCGACTGCGGTGTCAAATATGACGGCTTGCTTCATATTTCGAAGATGGGAACAAAACGAATTGCGCATCCTTCGGAAATGCTACATGTTGGGGATCCGATAACCGTCACGGTCATTGATATTGATGCACCGCATCATAAATATTCCCTATCGTTATCAAACAGTCTTTGACACAATCAAAAAGAGGATCATTCGTGATCCTTTTTTCTTTGCAGAAACGGTTTGATTGGAATCGGTTGCGGTTGAATTTTCAAGATATCTTGGTTTTAAAATGAAAAAATATTCTGCCTGGTTGATCAAGCAGAATATTCAATCCGTTATTTTAAAAATTTTTTAATGAGTTTATCGCTAAACCGGCTGTACGGTGCATAGCGCATCGGAAGATCGATGATCCGACTTTTTTCCAAAATCGATTTATAATGGGAAAAAACTTCGAAACTTTTGCCGCCATGATAACTGCCGATCCCGGAAGTACCGATGCCGCCGAAAGGAAGATTCAAATTCGCAAGGTGGATGATTGTATCATTGACACAGCCGCCACCGAACGAAAATCGGTTTAAAAGCATATTTTTGCGTTTTTTATCGGTAAAAAGATAACAAGCCAGCGGTGTATGGAATCGGTTTAAAATGGACAGCAGTTGCTCGTCTGTTTCAAAACAAAGAATCGGTAAGATCGGCGCGAAAATTTCTTCTTTCATGATCGCTTGATCAAACGATGGCTCATCGATGATCGTCGGTTCGATTTTCAACTGATGGGAATCGGATTTTCCGCCGTAAAGGATCGTTGTTTGATCGAACAGGTTTAAAATACGGTTAAAGTGATGGGAAGATATTATTTTCGGATACGCCGGATTGTCTAAGGGGTTTGGGTATTGATGCCGCATCCAAAAGATAAGGCGTTCAACCAATTGATCTTTTACTTTCTTTTCAACGAGTAAATAATCCGGTGCAACACAGGTCTGACCGGCATTTAACAATTTGCCGAAAACAATTCGTTTGGCAGCCAAATCAAGTGGGGCTGTGGCATCGAGGATAACAGGGCTTTTTCCGCCCAATTCCAAAACAACCGGAATCAGCTTAGAAGCGGCTTGTTCATAAACGATTCGACCTACTTTTTCGCTTCCCGTAAAAAAGATGAAATTCCAAGACTCTTGCAGTAGGGCTGTTGCCACAGAAGAATCTCCGTTTTGAACACAGATATATTCTTCTTTGAAATTTTCTTTGATCAACTGTTTGAGCAACAAAGAAGTGTGATGGGAATACTCCGATAGTTTCAAAGTGACGGTATTGCCGCTTGCCATGGCTCCCGCAAGTGGCTGCAACGATAGAAGAAGCGGATAATTCCACGGACAGATGATTAAAACCGACCCGTAAGGACAGGCAAGACGGTAGCTTTTAGATGGAAATTGCGATAAAGGTGTTTTCACTCTTTTTTGTTTCATATTTCGTTTCAAATGTTTCAGTTGATACGAGATTTCGTTTAAAACAAGTCCGATTTCCGTCATGTACGCTTCGGTTGGTGATTTTCCCAAATCGGCATATAACGCTTCTTCCAACTGTTTTTGATGCGTTAGGATCATTGTTTTCAAACGCATTAAATTTTCTTTGCGAAAAGAATAAGAAAGTGTTTGACCGCTTGAATAGAATTGCTGTTGTTTTTGAAAAATAGTCATAGAGGAAATCCTTTCTTTTGTCAAATGAAAAAGGCTCATAAAGAGCCTTTTTATTGTTGGTAAGGTCTGGACCAATCCAGACTGCCGTCATACCAAGCATTAAATGTTTCGTCTTCTTCATAGGATCTAGAGACATTTTCCAGATAACTTCCATAATGAACAAGTTGATCGGCAAGAAGGGAATAACCGGTTCCTGCCTGGATATTCATCTCTTTGAAAAGCAGATAAGTTTGGAAATCAGAAGAAGTATACCTGGTAATGGCATCGTTAAACATCGCGTTGAACAATTGTACTTTTTCGGATGTCAGTGTCGGGGTTGCGCCGGTCTGTGTCTGAACATAGTATGTAAAGAACTGATTCATCGTCGCTTTTTTCGGATCACTGTCATTGTAAATGTTTTCGATGGTTACATAGATATTATCATCTTCGGTATCGGTATCTTTTTCATTGAGTAAAATATCAAAATTTTTACCGTATCCGTATTTATCTTCGCTTTCGGTATAAAGCGTGTTTTCCGGATCGTCTTCGTAAGAATTGACAACAATCATATGAAAACCGAATTCCGTTTCACAAATATCTTCTTTCAGCGGTTGATTCGTACCGGATGTTTTAAAATAGAAGATCGACTTTTCATCTTCGATTTCCAATTGATCGGCAACGGCTTTTTGATAAAGTGCCTTAATGTAGTCACCGAATTCCGTTACGTAATTACCGACATTGCTTTGATCGGTATCACCGCTGGAGGAAAGCGATTCTACTTTTAATTGCAGATTATACTGCTTATAATCTTGCCATGATTTCGTCGGATCGGAAATCAAGGTATCATTGCGGTTATAGGCTTTTACGATGTAGTTGAGAATATCCATGATGTCGTTGGAAGCGGTTAAAGCCGAATGGGTTGCTTCTTGATAAACAGCTTGCATCAAATTTAAAACGGCATCGTAAAAGTTCGTTTTTTCTTCTTCGGTAAAATTCTTTAAGAATTGTTCCGGATCATCGGGCGTACCGTCGGCATTATCGTCAATGTAAATCAGTAAATGGTCGATATTGATTGAGAAAATGCTGTCATAGTTGGCATTCCCGGTATTTAAGATGTTTTCTAAAATATTCAAAGCAGCGGTATTTAACTGATGGTCTTCCGTTGACCATTCATCGAATACTTTTTGACTCAAATAAGCGGATAAGACCGCAGAAGCGACTTTGGAATATTTTAAAACTTCATTATAAGTCGGATAACCGTAGGAAGCAAGTAAGAACGTTTCTTCACCGATTTCTTTCGGATAAGAAGAATTGTTTCCTTTATTGAAAGTATTGATGGCATTTTTAAGTTCGTCTTCATAACCTTCCAAATCGTCTTCATCTAAAAACAGATCTTTGTATTGATAAACATAGTCTAATTTTAACCGATCCACAACGGTTGTAAGACCGATGGAAGTCGATTGTTTGTTATAAAAATCGCTGACAGTGTAGTCGGTTGTTTTATTGTTGTAAGTGACGGAAAAAATCAAATCACCCTTAAAGTCATTTGGATGAATCAAATCGTATTCGTCTTCATACGAACTTTCAAAACGATATTCAAAATACGGATCGTAGATTTCAATATCCGCTGCTTTGATTCTTTCTTTTAAAACGTCTGCCGTATAACCGGAGATTTTATTTTGAAGCAATTCTTGTTTGATTTCTTCTTTGATTGCTTCAAAGTTGGTTGCTCCAACGGTTTTTTCCAAATCGTCCCATTCAATGACTTCATTGGAGTTGACGTTGTATTTTTCATTGACATCATAAGTGGTTTGACCACGATAAATCATCACGTACTTGTTGTTGAGATTCCACGGTTCAATCAAACATTGATTGTCCTCTAAGGTATCTAAGACAAACGTTTTAACAGAAGAAGAAACATCTGCCAAATCGTCCTCTACATTATTGAGTCGATATTCGGTAAAAGGCTGGGCAGGATCCAGCGGTTCCCGATACGTGTAATAATTGTTGTAAAGCGCAATATAACTGTTTAGTCTGTTTTCTTCCGAAAAGTCCAGATTTTTAACCGCGTTATTGGCTTCGGTCAAATTGTTGAACTGGATGATAATGGCTTGATAAGTACCGTAATCGCGCATGTTCGATTCATAGTAATCTTGAATGTTTTCATCGGAAATGTAGCGGCTGTTGGAAACCAAATTGCCGTTTTCATCTTCGATTTTTTCCTGATTGACGATCGTTTGCAACTTGTTTTCCGCTGCTTTGTTTAAAGCCAAAGAAGAAAGTTGATTTTCAATCAAGGCATCCGGTAACGATTTAAACTGCAGTTTATCATCGGATGTCGTATAGTTTTTACATTGTTCTTCCGTAATTACAATACCGCTGTTGTAGTTGGTATCCATGTATTGACGGATTTTGGTATTTTTTTCTTTTTCCGATAATTTTTCAACCGTTTTGGCACTGGAAGATCCGTATAAGGCGCTTGCTACGGTGTCGAAAATGGCTTGTTCGGTATCGGTTGTCACAGCATCTGTTAAATTAACTTCTGATTTTACGGTTTGATACTCTTCCCAAAACAATGCTTTTTGGAGTTCTGCGAAAAAGGAATCATATCCTTTGGATCTTAAAAGAGAATAGTAATCTCCGTTGGTTAATTCAAATTCATGACTGGAAGCAACAATTGAAGAAGTATTGATCGATCCCATCGGAACAGTCGTATTTCTTAACGATTTTCCGCCACAGGAAGAAAGACTGATCAGAAATAGTAAGCTTGCGATCAATAAGAATAATTTTTTGATTTTCATTCTTTTACTCCTCTCCTTGGGTAAATAAAATTTCAGCGACGATTGATTTTAAATCTTCCCACCAATGTTCATACGTATTTAAAGTACCGGTCGGATCTTCTTCGTAAATGAAAATGTAATTATCGGCCGCATTATGATTGATTTCAATGATTTTGTCCATCCGAGCGGCATACGCTTGGTTGGTAAATGTAAGCGATCCGGCCATTTCCTGAATGAAGTAAAGCACAATATCCCGTTGGGTTTCTTCGCCCATATAACGGGTTAAAACCGGTGAGAGGTAGTTGCTGAGGGCATCGGAGATGGCAGAAGGACTCAAGTTGCTGGTCGATTGGGAAACATATTCAAGAACGTACAGTTTGATTTGATTGATGGAAAGTTTTTCCGAATCATTGTACAGTTGATCGATGGTAACGTAAGCATCGTTATAATACACATCGACCGATTCGAATAAATGAAGCGGATCGTCTTCCGAAGTGAATTCCGCACTGGTTTGGAATTCGGCGCTGGTGATAACCAATAAATTGAAGCCGTCTTCCGTTTGCAAAACGTCTTCTTTGGCGGTTAAGCGCTCTAAGTATTCCGTTTGCGTCGTATTATTGATTTTGAAATCGTCTTGTTTGAAAATCGTAACCAAGCGTTCCTTTAATTTAAAATCAATGGAGGTGGTGTCATTGGCAGCCGATACATCCTCCAAAGCGACGTTCAAACCGGCTTTGCGGTATTTCGCCCATTTGTTTTCCGGTGCAATCGGGTTATCTTGGTATTCGGCCCGAGCCGAGTTGTTGATTTCGGTTACCAATTCATCCAAAGCCGTCGCGTGAGAACCGTTCATCGATTGGACTTCCTTTAAAATTTCTAGAACGAGTTCTTGGGCCAGTGAACCTTTGGATTGGTTGTTGTACGTCAGATCTTTCCAATCTGCCACATTGTCTTTTTCACCGTCGTCATTGGCATCCATGTAAACAACCAGTCGTTTTCCGCTGATCGAGAAGTAGTTTTCATAGATCGAATCGGTATAGGTTTTAAAGAAATTCAGTAACGTATTTGAAGCATAATCCGTCAAAAGTTTTCCGGAAGCCGCATTGACTCTGAATACATTTTTAACAATGTCGTCTATGTTGGCAGTATGGTAGTAAAGCATAAGGAAATTGTATTTTCCAATGCTGGAAGGATAGCCGGAAGAAGAAAGAGAATCACTGGAAAAAGCCGCTAAAATATATTCGATTTGTTGATAATAATCTTCTTTGTCTTTTGCGGTATCTTCGTAGGCTTTGGTATCTTTGACGATTTTTTTACTTAAGATATCAATGGAAGTCGTGATTCCGTTTTTCAGTTCCAGTTCCGTGAAAATTCCGCCGGAAACGGCTTTGGAATCTTCGGTATCCTCAACGATGTTAACGTGGTAAGTCTGATTGTTATACGCAATCGTGGCAATGACGTTGCTGTTCGGTGCCGAGCCGTATGTTTTGGAATATTCGCTGTTGGAAGTAGCATAGGCGATTTCCAGCGCTTCATCGTATATTTTGACCGTTACCTCTTCGGTTTCTTCCGTTAAGGCATTGGAAATATTCGTAGAAGTTAAAGCATTGGTCCGTAAATAGTCGGAAATTTCATTGTAAAGCGTTTCGTTTGCTGTAATATTTTCATACAGTTCGTCATCTGTTATATCTTTGTGATAAATATTTTCATATTGGTCGCTTTCCTGTTCCAACTTAAAAGCGATCCAATTTTGATCACTGTATGTCTGAAGAGCAGTCGAATACGATTTGGAATCGTCCTCACTGCTGTCTTTGTCAGTAAACGGTGTGGATAATTCTTCATACAAATATAAGTAGAAAGTAGGATCCAAATTATCAATGTATTCCCTTGTATAATAAGTATTGAAAACTTCTTCATCGTCTTTCTTTTGAGCCAACACCGCAACAATCGCATTAAATGCCTCTTTCAGTTTTTGTTCACTGTTTTCCTGTTGCATGATTTGAGCATATTTTTGAATGATGTCTTCTGTGATCGGAGTCAAATCAATGTCGTTGAAATACGATTTATATTTGTCTGTATAAAGCATTTCACGGTATCCGCCGTAAAGATAGTTGTAAATTTGAATGTAGAGTTCCAAAACGGCTACTTCCCCGTAACTTCTTTCGATGTACTGGAAACCGTCTTTTCCGTCACTTGGTGTAAACTCATCGTAGTAGTTGGCGTATTCGGCAAAAGACATATTGGCTCGTTTTTCAATATAAACCAAATCGTCCCGATAAAATTTCAAACCGAATGATTTTAAGGTCGAATTGAATTCCTCTTCCGATGCAAAACGGATTAAAATCAAGTTTAAATCGCCTTGGTTGGCATATTCGTTTTTATAGGTTTGAATATAATCGTTTTTAGTGAAATAACCAAGGTCGTTTTCATCGTCGGTATCCCTGTTTTCGTAGGCATCCTTGATTTCTTCATCTAGTTTGTCGTAGGCAAGCAATTCTTTAGCCAAAGAAGTATAGTAAAGATTTTTAAATTGTTTTGCTATGATTAAGAAATTGTCATTGTCCAGTGTCGCTTCTTCACATAAAGTCACCAGCGATTTTCCGTTGATTGAATCGATGTTGTAAAGAGAATACATTTCATCCGAATATTTTAGCCGAAGCAATTTCGCATCGTATTTGGCAATATCTTCGATCGAGTCGTAATTTCCTTGAACATTGAAATCAAAATTGTAGACATCGTCTAAAACGTAATTTTTAAGCCGAACACTGTAGTGTTGGTAAAGTTGGTTAAAGTCCTCTTCCGTAAAATCATCTTTGAATGATTTCTTTTCATCATCGGTTAAGGAAGCATAACTTTTTTCCATAACTAGTTCGATTTTTGTAAAATAATCTTTTAAAACCACTTCTGTGATCTTTTCATCCAAAACGTCTTTGGCCGACCATTTCAGTTCGTTCCACAATTCTTGGTTGGTTACGCTGTATTTGCCGGCTGATGCATAGATTTCATCGGGATTGAGTTTCCCTAAAGGATTTCCTGCACCGCCGCAGGAAGATAACGATATAAGTAACACGAAAGATACAATCAGTAAAAATATCCTCCGAGATTTTAAATTGAATTTTTTAAACATATATGATAACTCCTTTATTCCTTAAATAATTTAAACCATAGCATTTTTTATAATATCATTAATAAAGGTAAAAAGCAATAAATAACCTTAATTTCTGATTAAAAAAGATTGATGTTGGGCAAATGAAACGTTTTTATTTCCTTTCTTTCATACTATAGAAGTGAGGGAGGAAAGGGGGTGCCGCTTTATGGCAAATAACTCTTGTGGTTGCGGGTCCAATGAATATGGCTATGCACTGATTTTAGTTCTATTTATTTTGCTGGTTATCATCGGTGCGGCTTGGCTTGCATAAAAACATGGACTGACAAATTCAAACGCAGAATGACAGAGAGTTCCTTTGTCATTTTTTGTAGGTTTGTCAAACAAATGTTACAGAGAATGTAAATAATTTAGGAGTACCTCATTGGGTGTTCTCCAACCCAATGGTCGC
>ERZ507155.47-NODE-47-length-20807-cov-4.3709_pt1 | contig 20807 bp, 20 predicted proteins | sample MGYA00513771_ERZ507155 | MGnify/ENA metagenome assembly ERZ507155
CTGGAGTTCAGACGTGTGCTCTTCCGATCTATATGACGCCGAAGGAGCGCCATGCGGTATGGAGAAAACTGGAAGATGAGTATCGCCCGTATCTGTCATATGAAGACTCTTTTTTTGACGAGGGGCGGATCTGGCAGAAACAGCAGCATATCTACAGATCACCATTCTATTATATTGATTATGTGCTTGCCGAGACGTGTGCATTCCAGTACAAAATCTGGATGGACGAGGACTACAAAGAGGCATGGAACAGCTATCTGAAGCTGTGCAGACTTTCTGCGAGTGATTTTTATGGAAATATGCTCAGAGAAGTGGGACTGAAAGTACCATTTGAAGAAGGCAGCATGAAGATGATCGCAGAAAAATTAGAAGAGAAATTGTCAAAAATCGTATGAAAAAATATATCAATCAGTACCGGACAGAGACGATACGCGGAGAAAATAACAAAAAAATCCGTAACGTCATTTATACGGGAGATTATTACAAGATAACAAAAGAAAAGACAGCCAGAAAGGTATTTTTTATCTCAGCCGTCTTTTTTATGGCGCTTCACTTTGCGGCAGGGCTTTTAAATACGCCCAGCAGCAGAGTATTCTATGTGGTACTTCCGTATGCCATTTTATTTTTCCCGGGAATCTATTTTGTGATGGGAGCCTTTACATTCAACAGGGCGCCTGAAAAGATGGAATTTCCGACATATGAGAAGTCAATTGTCCGGATTAGAAGAAGTCTCAGAGGTATGATCTGGGGGTTAGGTTATTTGATGATCGCAGAGACTATTTTCATGGTGATCAGAATGGCTCAGAGCGGCCTGAAAGGTCACGAATGGCTGCGGGAAGGTGGATTTTTAGTAATCTGTGCAGTAAACTTTGCAATGATTATTAGAAATAAAAAAAATATAGATGGGGTGGAGTTTACGATTTTACCTTCATCTAAAATTAAAGGAGGATCAGAATTATGAGAAGAACCAAGAAATTGGTGTCCGCTTTACTGACTGGAACAATGGTAGCCGGTATGGTAGGAAGCATGGCGTATGCAGCAGAAGATACGCCGCTTGTTGTTGGAGTGACAAACTTCAACGAAAAATTTTCACCTCTGTTCGCAGAGCAGGTTTATGACAATGACGTTGCAGACATTATTACACCATGGCTTCTGACACTGGACAGAAGCGGTCTGCCTGTATGGAACGGAATCGAAGGAGAGACAAGAGAGTATAACGGAACAGATTATACTTACTATGGAATGGCAGATGTCACAATGACAAGAAATGAAGAGACAGATGAGACAGTCTACAATTTCAAACTGCGTGATGACATTTATTTTACAGATGGTGTGAACCTGACAGCAGATGATGTAATCTTTACTCTTTACGCATTCTGTGATCCAAGCTATGATGGAAACCAGACTTTATATGCTCAGAACATCAAGGGATTAAAGAACTACCGTGCAAACTCCACAGCAGCAGATTCTGTTACAGAAGAAAAAGTTGCAGCAGCTCTGGAAGAAATGCCGGAAGGATTAAAGACAAATATTGTAGATCAGGTAATCACTCCACTGCTGACATCCGAGATGGCATGGTGTGAAGAAAACTACGAAGGATTCGAAATGGAATCTGCTATTGAGCTGTACGTTGCATCTTACGCTTTAGACGAAGCATATGATCCAGGCGACAAGACTCAGGAAGAAGTAATCGCAGACGTAATTGCAATGTACGATGGAGATTACGCAACTCTGGGTGCAAACTACGGAGATGAAGAGACAATCACAGGGCAAGCAGCAAGCGTAGCTGAAACATACCTGATTGAAGAAATGAAAGCAAACGGTGAAGGAGAAGAAGTTCCAAACATCGAAGGAATCAAGAAATTAGGCGATTATGAAGTAGAAGTTACATTAGAAGGATATGATGCTACTACACCATACCGCTTCAATTTCGGTATCGTACCGCTTCATTACTATGGTGATGAAAGTATGTATGATTATGAAAACAATCAGTTTGGATTCACAAGAGGAGATATTTCTGCTATGAAAGAAAAATCTACAAAACCTCTTGGATATGGACCTTACAAATTTGTAAAATATGAAAACAAGATTGTTTATCTGGAAGCAAACGAAGATTACTTCTTAGGCGCTCCAAAGACAAAATATATTCAGTTAAAAGAGACAGATAACTCTGATAAAATCCCGGCAGTTCAGCAGGGTACAGCAGATATCTCTGATCCGGATGGAAACAAATCTGCATTTGAGCAGATCGCTGGCATCAATGGAAATGGAGAATTAAATGGCGACGTACTGAACACAGTTACAACAGAGAACTTAGGATACGGATACATTGGAATTAATGCTTCTACTGTAAACGTAGGCGGAGATGTAGGATCTGACGCTTCCAAGAACTTAAGAAAAGCACTTGCTACAGTAATCTCTGTATACCGTGATGTCAATATTGATTCTTACTATGGAGAAGCAGCAAGCGTTATTGATTACCCAATCTCTAATACTTCCTGGGCAGCTCCTAAGAAATCAGATGCTGATTACAGAACAGCTTACTCTGTAGATGTAGATGGAAATGATATCTACACACCTGATATGTCAGCAGAACAGAAATATGAAGCAGCACAGCAGGCAGCTTTAGGATACTTAGAGGCAGCTGGATACACAATCGAAAACGGCAAAGCTGTTGCAGCTCCAGAAGGCGCTAAGATGAGCTATGAGATGATGATCGGTGCAGATGGAAAAGGAGATCACCCAAGCTTTGGTATCATCGCAGATGCAAAGAAATCTCTGGGAGAAATCGGAATCGAATTAATCATCAATGACTTAAGTGATGCAGGACAGTTATATGAAAGCATGAGCGCTCATACAACAGAACTGTGGGCAGCAGCATGGGCAGCAGATGCAGATCCTGATATGTATCAGGTTTACGCTAGCAACCAGCCAAGTAACCACTACTGTATCGCAGATCCAGAACTGGATGAGATCATCATGGAAGCAAGAACAAGTGATGACCAGGCTTACAGAAAACCTCTGTATAAACAGGCACTCAATATCGTAATCGATTGGGGTGTAGAAATTCCAATTTACCAGAGACAGAACTGTGTTGTATACAGCCCAGAACGTGTCAATGCAGATTCCTTTACAAAAGATTCTACACCATTCTACAGATGGGTAAAAGATATTGCTCTGATTGAAATGAACTAAAATAATGCGGCAGTTCGGCATTAAAAATAACAGAAAAGACATAAGGAACTGATGGTTTGGGCCCGCCTGGACGGGCCCAAATGTAGGTGAAACGGGAGGAGAGAAATCCTTTCCCCTCGCTTCACCTACAGTAAACAGAAAGGATTGGATATGAAAAAATTTGTTATTCGAAGATTAGCGCTGTCTGTGGTAATCTTGTTCTTTGTTTCGTTCATTATCTATTCCATTGAACGCTGCCTGCCATCTTCTTTCGTAGAGACAAAAGCAAGGACGATGTCAGAAAAACCAGGAGCGAAATCATATGATGAACTGGTAGAAGAACTCAATGCAGCATATGGACTGGACAAATCTATCGTACCGGGATATTTTCACTGGGCAGGACAGGCGATCCGCGGTGAATTCGGTGATTCCTGGGAGTGGAATAAACCTGTTACAGAGAAATTCAAAGAAGTAATCTGGTATTCATTTGCCGTGGGATTGATTGCATTTATTCTGCAAATCGGAATCGCGGTGCCGCTTGGAATTCTGGCGGCGAGAAAGCAATACAGCAAGGTAGATTATGGAATAACCGTGTTTGCCTTGATCGGTATCTCATTGCCGTCATTCTTCTTTGCAACCCTGTTAAAATATATTTTCTCAATCAAGCTGGGATGGTTTGACTTGTACGGCGTCGTAGGACGTATGCACGAACAGTTAAGTCCGTTTGGAAAAGTCATGGATATTGCACAGCACCTGGTTCTTCCGATTACCACTCTTTTGATTGTTCAGATCGGTAGTTTGATGCGTTACACAAGAACAAATATGCTGGAGGTATTAAACGCAGACTATATTCGTACAGCGCGTGCAAAAGGATTGCCGGAAAGCCGTGTTATTAATCATCACGCATTCCGAAATACTCTGATTCCAATCATCACAATTCTTGCAAACCAGCTGCCAGCTCTGTTTTCCGGAGCTCTGATCACAGAAACACTGTTCCAGATTCCAGGTATCGGCTACACTTCCTATCAGTGTCTGACAAAAGGAGATATTCCTTTTACAATGTTCTACATGACATTTATCGCATTCCTGACATTAATGGGAACACTGCTTGCTGATATTCTATATGCAGTGGCTGATCCTCGTGTCAGAGTAAACTAAGAAGGGAGAAGGAGTATGAAAAAAGAAGACACAAAAGCCGAAAATAAACACATAAGTACTTCAAAATCCCTGGATGATGAACAGAGAGTAAAAGTACTTTCACCGGGAGCAATGGTTGCGAAGCGATTCTTCCGAAACAGACTTGCCATGGTGGGGCTGGTGATTTTGATTTGTATGTTCCTGTTTGCATTTGTAGGGGGGGCATTGACTCCGTACAAAGAAGATCAGGTATTCCGTAAGACAGACACGATTTTAAAAGACTATGTCGGAGTGACGAAAAACAGTGCATATCGTCTGATTTCTGCGGAAGGAAAAAAACTTCCTTCCTCTATTGTTTCAGCACTGACAAAAGCAGCCGATAATGGAGAAGAATCATTTGAGGCAAATAATACAACGTATTATCTGACAAAAGAAGGAGAAGAATTTTATTCGATTGCCGGTGGTTCACAGATTGCAACTGCACTGGCATTAAAAGGAAATTATCGATTCAACGAGAGCGGAAATGTTCCGCTGACTGATGAAGCGAAAGAGGCGATTGCGGAAGCAATCGATAATGACAAGACCGTTGCTGAGGTCGGTGATACAGAATACCAGATTTCTAAAAAAGGAAAACAGTACATGATTTCCGTTGTAGAAAATCTGGGAATGGCAACAAAAAAGGTATTCTCAACTGCTTCCTCAGATACTGAAATGACATATGATTTTCAGTTTGCAGTAGAGAAAGCAATAGATGCCGGAGAGACATCTATAACAGTGGACGGAGAGACGTATGAGCTGGATGTGGATAAAGAAAACCATTCTGCAATGATCTCTAAAGGCGGAGAAGAGTACGCCTATGTTTCATACTATGTGATGAACATGATCCAGAAATCAGACTTCCTCAGCCTTGATTTGAGAAGAGAGATTGAAAGAGCGGTAAGCAGCGGAGAGACAGTCCTCACTTTTGCAAGTGCAGCAGGAGAAGAGGAAGAATACCGCATTCAGGTAAGAGATAATCAGTACACAGTTAAGAAAAATACAGAGACACATTTGAATGATACGTTTGCATCCCCGTCAAAAGAACACTGGCTGGGAACAGACGGAAACGGTATGGATATGCTGACACGTCTGATGTACGGCGGAAGAATTTCCCTTCTGATCGGATTTGTCGTTATCCTGATTGAGATCGTTTTAGGTATGCTGGTCGGAGGAATTGCCGGATACTTTGGCGGATGGGTAGATACCATCCTGATGCGTGTCGTGGATATCGTAATCTGTATCCCATCCATGCCGCTGTACCTGATCTTAGGATCTGTCATGGACTATATGCAGGTAGACCCGAGAATCCGTATCTTTATGCTCTGTATTATCCTCGGACTGATTGGATGGACAACGATTGCGCGTATGACAAGAGGTCAGATCCTTTCTCTGAGAGAGCAGGAATTCATGGTTGCTACAGAGGCAACAGGTATCCGCGTCAGCAGAAGAATTACAAAACATCTGATTCCAAATGTTATTCCTCAGATTATTGTAATTGCTACAATGGAATTAGGTTCTGTCATCCTGATGGAGGCAACCTTAAGCTTCCTTGGATTAGGTGTAAAATTCCCGTATGCTTCGTGGGGAAATATCGTAAATGCGGTAAATGACAGTTATGTATTGACGAACTACTGGTTTGTATGGATTCCAGCCGGATGCCTGATTCTGCTGACTGTATTAGGATTCAACTTTGTAGGTGACGGTCTGCGTGATGCGTTTGACCCGAAGATGAAGAGGTAGGTGAAACCATGGGATTATTCAGTAAAAAGAAAAACGCAAATTATATCTCCGGAAAAGAAGCAAGACGCATCTCAAAAGAAAATCGAAAGATTACAGATGAGATTGAAAAACAGAGAAAACGCAAACATATTCCGGAAGAAGAATATATAACAAAAATGAAAGACGACAACAATGTCGTTGAGTTCGACAACGTTCAGACATACTTCTTCACGGATGTAGGAGTTTCAAAAGCAGTGGACGGAGTCAGCTTTAATGTTCCGAAGGGAAAGACAGTCGGAATCGTAGGAGAGTCCGGATGCGGAAAATCAGTTACGAGTTTATCTCTGATGCAGCTGGTACAGCGTCCTCAGGGTCAGACGGTAGGCGGAGAAATCCGCTTCCAGGCTGATGGAAAATGTTACAATATCGCAAAGACCCCATCTTCTGTGATGCAGGGACTGCGCGGAAATCAGATTTCCATGATCTTTCAGGAGCCGATGACAAGCTTAAACCCGGTATTTAGAATTGGAGATCAGGTAGATGAAGTAATTCAGCTTCACAATCCTTCCATGACAAAAGAGCAGGTGAAGGCGCGTACAATCGAGATGCTTCAGCTTGTTGGAATCGCAAACTGCGAGGGTGTCTACAAAATGTATCCACATGAACTGTCCGGTGGTATGAGACAGAGAATCTGTATTGCGATCGGATTGGCATGTGATCCAAAGCTAATTATTGCAGATGAGCCAACGACTGCTCTTGACGTGACGATTCAGGCGCAGATCCTGGATCTGCTGCGTGGATTGAAAGACAGAATCAATTCCAGTATCATGCTGATCACGCATGACCTTGGCGTTATCGCAGAGATGGCAGATTATGTTGTTGTCATGTATGCAGGACGTGTTGTGGAGCAGGGAACCGTACAGGATATTTTCACAAATCCTTCCCATCCATATACAATTGGTCTGATGAACTCGAAACCAGTTGTAGGAAAAGAGATCGACCGTCTTTACAGTATTCCGGGAAAAGTTCCAAACCCAATTGATATGCCGAATTACTGTTATTTTAAAGACCGCTGTGAGATGTGTGTAAAACAGTGTTCCGGATCATATCCAAAGGAAATACAGCTTTCACCGACTCATGTGGTCAGCTGCTATCGTTATGCAGATCAGAATAAAAAGGAGGTAAAATAGGATGAGTGAACAGAAGAACATGTCCTTGGAAAAAGATTCAAAGGATAATATTCTGGAAGTATCCCACCTGAAAAAATACTTCCCGATTAAAGGCGGACTGGTATCAAGGGTAGTGGGTCATGTCAAAGCAGTAGATGATGTTACTTTCAATATCAAGCGCGGTACGACAATGGGACTTGTAGGAGAGTCCGGATGTGGAAAATCTACGACAGGCCGTACGATTTTAAGACTGATCAATAAGACAGATGGAGAAGTAAAATTTAATGGACAGGATGTCTATGCAATGGATAAAAAACAGCTGAGAAGTTTGAGAACAAAAATGCAGATCATCTTTCAGGATCCATATTCTTCTCTTTCTCCAAGACTTCCGGTAGGAGAAATTATCGGAGAGGCAGTCAGAGAACACAATCTCGTTCCAAAAGAGGAGTTTGATGATTATATAACAAAAATCATGAGCGAATGCGGACTTCAGGAATATCACAAAGACCGTTATCCTCATGAATTCTCAGGCGGTCAGCGTCAGAGAATCTGTATCGCAAGAGCGCTTGCGCTGAATCCAGAGTTTATCGTGTGCGATGAGCCGGTATCTGCACTTGACGTTTCTATTCAGGCACAGATCATCAACTTGCTGAAAGACCTTCAAAGAGATCGTAATCTGACATACCTGTTTATCTCTCACGACCTTTCAGTCGTAGAGCATATCTCAGATACGATTGGCGTTATGTATCTGGGAGGGCTGGTAGAGACCGGAGAAACAAAAGACATTTTCTCTAATCCTCTTCACCCATATACACAGGCATTGTTCAGTGCAATTCCGATGCCGGACCCGAATCTGAAGAGAAATCGTATTATTCTGGAAGGAAGTATTCCATCTCCGGCAAATCCTCCGAAAGGATGTAAATTCCATACAAGATGCAGTAAATGTATGGAAAAATGTAAGACGGAGGCGCCGCAGCCAAAAGATATGGGCAATGGACACGTTGTCCGCTGCCATCTGTATGACTAAATAAAAAAACAGACAGGGGGACTGCCGCAGTGCACGGTAAAATTGCACTGCGGGGGTCCTCCTGTTTTAAAATCCCAAGCTGGCGGCGCTTTGCAGCTTAGAGGCAGTTACTTGACAGGATCAAAAAGATAAATGAAGAGAGGAGATAAAAATTGGGAAAAAAAGAAAAATTTGAAGACGATGGACGGCAGATTGCTAATATGAATATTGAAGGAATGCCATGGTATGACAAAGAGCGTGCAATGCGGGAGAAAATGGGGGGTGATATCCCGCAGGAAATCGGAACAGAAAAAAGAAAATCACCGCTGGATGAAATGACAAAAAAGGAACGCTGGGTATTATATCGAAGCGTAATGGCAGCGTGCCTGGCGATTGGATTGATCTTTGCGGGAGCGGCATTTTTATTTATCCTATTTTGTGTCTATGTCTGGCTGTGAGAGACGGGGCGGGAAACGGCTGCAGTTTGACAGCAGGTTCCAGTATGTACAAAAATGGGATAAATGGCAAAAATGCAGAATTCTCATCGGGAAAATTTCCATAGAGAATTCTGCATTTTTTATTTGTGGGTTGGATTTTTGTATTGCGGTTTTTCTATATGATTTATGACTGAATCATTTTTTCGATTTCTTTTTGGGATTTCAGTCCCACGGAGCGGTTTAAAACCTTTCCATCTCTCATTACAATCAGTGTCGGGATGCTCATCACACCAAATTCCTGTGCCAGTTCAGGGTCTTCATCAATATTGACCTTTCCTACTTTTACACTGCCTTTATATTCTTCTGCTATTTTATCCACAACAGGTGAGAACATTTTGCACGGTGAACACCATGGTGCAAAAAAATCAATAACCACGGTTCCGTTCTCTTCTAATACTTCCTGTTTAAAATTATTTTTATTGATCATATATGCTGACATTGTTCTCTGCCCCTTTCTTATTTTCCATTTTTGTATCTCTGTTTTATGTCTATACTATACACAGAAAAAAAGAGTTTGACTGTGACAATGTCACGTTTTGAAAAAAATATAGGGTGCAGTTCGTTGAATGGGCTGCAATGCAATTACCGAGCGGTTTATATTACAATCTCAGACTGTCCGATGCCGTCTCCCTTAATTTTTTTTCATCCAGGATCAAAATACTGCTGCGTCCCAGCTTTACAATTTTTTCATTTTGAAAATATTTCAGCATTCTGCTGATCACTTCTCGTGCAGATCCAAGATGCTGGGCAATCATTTCATGCGTCATTTTTAATTCGTCTGTCTGCTGCAATTCCATCTCTTCCACCAGAAATGCTGCCAGTCTCGAATCGAGACGCTTATATAGAATCTGGTCAAACAGCCACATAACATTGGAAAAACGTGAAGCCATCAGCTCGTTTGTATAGTTTGCGACAGCTGCTGATTCTCTCATCAGCTGCTGATAGATCTTGGGCGGAATATGATATAATACAGAATCGGCATCAGCGGAAACAGCGATGTCAAACTGGATGCTGCTCATGATGCATGATGCTGAAAAAAGACAGATATCTCTCTCAAAAAGACGGTAAAGAGTGATCTCACGGCCTTCATCTGAAATCGTATATACTCTTAACTGACCTTTCTGAACGACAAACAGCCCGACACAGTCTTCTGATCCATTATGAAGGATTGTCCCTTTGGGGACTTTTCTTTCATGGATAGAATAGGAAAGGCGATTTTGCTGCTCTTTTGTAAGATGTTTCCAAAAAGGAAAATATTCATGAATCTCCATAATCTTTCTCCGTTTTTTTCTTTTATAATACCCCTATTATACACAGGATTTTTTTAATTTTCCAGTTTAGAATCAATTTTCTTTCCCCTGTTTTTTTGACAGCTGCCATGATATAATAAAAAAAGATATTTGATATCTATTTTTTAGGAAAGGACTCTCAATTTCATGAATCTTTTTGATATTATCGGTCCTATTATGGTAGGACCTTCCAGCTCTCATACAGCGGGCGCCGTGCGGATTGGACTGATCGCCCGAAAATTGATGGGGGAACCGATTCAATCGGTCACAATCGTTCTGCATGGTTCTTTTCGTGCGACCGGAAAGGGACATGGCACAGACCGTGCTCTGGTCGCAGGACTGCTCGGAATGGAACCGGATGATATCCGTATTCCGCAAAGCTTTTCTTTCGCAAAAGAAGCAGGGCTGAATTTTCAGTTTTCATGCACCGATCTGCGGGACGTTCATCCAAACACAGTGCTGCTGCAGATGAAAGGGACAAGCGGACGTACTGTGGAGGTGATGGCGTCTTCCATCGGCGGAGGCAGAATACAGGTCTGCCGGATCGACGGGCTGGAAGTTCATTTCAGCGGCGAGCTCCCTACATTGATCGTTCACAATATAGATCAGCCCGGTTATGTGACAGAGGTCACTTCCGTGTTGGGAAGCAAGCATATTAATATTGCAACGATGCAGCTCTACCGTGACATCCGCGGAGGAAATGCGATTATGGTCATTGAATGCGACGAGGAGATTCCGCCGATTGTGATTCAGTGGCTGGAACAGATGCACGGTGTATTAAAAGTAACATATCTCAATTTGGAGGGTTCCCATGAGTTTTAGATCTTTAACAGAAATTTTAGAACAGTCGCAGCAGAAGAAAAAACCATTTTGGGAGATCGTGGTCGAGGATGATATGACGATGCGTCAGGTCTCAAAAGAAAGCTCTTTTTCCAAAATGAACACGATGTATCAGGCTATGCGGGAAGCAGATCTGTCATACGACGCTTCTCTTCGGTCAGCGAGCGGTCTTGTGGGAGGAGACGGACAGAAAATTCTGGAAGCTTCTAAAAACAAGACGTTATTTTGCGGTGATTTTCTCTGCCGTGTGATGGCGAGGGCCGTTAAAATGGGAGAGTCAAACGCTTGTATGCGCCGTATCGTGGCAGCTCCGACAGCAGGATCATGCGGTGTTCTGCCAGCTGTTCTGCTGACGTGTGAAGAAGAAAGAAATATACCGAATAAAACGATGCTGGAATCTCTTTTTGTGGCGGCTGGAATCGGAGAAGTCATTGCGGCCAGAGCTTTTATCTCAGGGGCGGAAGGCGGATGCCAGGCGGAGATTGGGTCTGCAAGCGCAATGGCAGCAGGTGCAGTAGCATATCTGAATGGAGGGGGCAATGAGGAGATTGTCCATGCAAGTGCGCTTGCATTGAAAAATTTGCTTGGTCTTGCATGTGATCCGATTGCAGGACTGGTGGAGGTTCCTTGTGTAAAGAGAAATGTGATCGGCGCAGTCAATGCAGTCACAAGCGCAGATCTTGCCATCGCTGGAGTTCGATCAGCTGTTCCAGCAGATGAAGTGATTGACGCCATGCGTGATATTGGAATTCAGATGCCCTGCTCTCTGCGGGAGACAGGCGAGGGCGGACTTGCAGCGACGCCGACGGGTCTGAAAATTACACAAGACCTGATGTGAGAGATAAAACAGGAAGATCTGGGGCTGTAAAAAAACTCCCCTAATAGAAAAATCGCCGTAAAATAAAAAGGGGCTGTTTTTTACAGCCTTTTTTTATTTTACGATTCTGCCTGTATACACCATTTTTCTAATTCTGATTTTTTTACGGCGCCGGTCACTCTTTTTTCGGGTTTACCATTTTTTATCAGAAAGAATGTGGGGACAGACATGACCTGAAATTCTCTTGCCAGATTCGGGTATTCGTCAACATTCACCTTGCCGATTGGGCAGTCCGGGTGTTCGGAGGAGAGTTCCTCCAATACAGGAGCCATTGATTTACACGGTGCGCACCATGGGGCATAGAAATCGACGATTACCGGTTTTTCACTGTGCATCACATACTGCTCAAAATTCTGTTCTGTTAATTCTAAAATTTTCATCTTCATCCTCCTTACTATCTCAAATATCTAAATTTATCTGAAATTTTATTGATCGCTTTGTTCCTGTATTATGCCCGATTTTTAAATTTCTATGCCGGTATAGAACAGGATGAGGAGATCTTGTGCACACGGCAGATCGACAGTCACAGATGGAGCGCTGAGTGAAAAAAATTTATTTCTGCGCTGAGTAAAATTATGAAAATCTTAAAAATATTCTGCACAATTTTCGTAGAATAAAAGAAGTAAATATGGTATATTAAAGCTATAAATTTAATCCCAGGAGGAAACGATTATGAAAAAAAGATTTTTGTCCCTCAGTGCCATTTTAGGAACAAGTTTTCTGCTTCTGACAGGCTTTGACAGTGCTGTGACACCGGAAAGTATTATGCAGGACTCTATGGCTGCAATGCAGAATGTATCATCTTTTGATATTGATGCAGGATTTGATATGGTTTTGAATATAGAAATGATTACAGGAAGCGGAGAAGATGCAGTTCCTACAAGCATCGGCACAGGAATAGGCGGAAATTTCGGCATGAAGATTTCAGAAGATATGGGAATGGCCATGAATATGGGCATGGATGTATCTGCGATGGGCGTGACAGAATCCATGGAGATGGATATGTATGCCGTTCCAAACGCAGAGGCATACGATCTCTACAGCTATGACTCTGAGAGTGGAATGTGGATGTACGAACAGGCGCTTGCATCTGAGGTAAAGCAGACAATCAATGAAATTATGAATACTCTCACTGCTGTACAGGGATCAGGCATGTCAGAAGAACAGCTTGCTGGTCTGGATTTTGTTTTATCCGATGAACTGGTCACAGTAAATGGAGTTTCCTGCTATGAACTGAAGACGACGCTTGACAGCTCGGACATTGCAGGAACTGAAGATCAGATTATGGATCTTTTCGGACAGTCAGGCATGCTGACAGGGGATCAGGAAATGTATGACTCTATGATGAACGGACTTCACGCTGATCTGACATATTATGTAGCGGCCGATACAAAAATGCCGGTGCAGATAATAATGGATATGAGCCAGACAGATATGTCCGCATATGCTGATATGATGAACGATTCTCTGGCACAGCAGATGGAGGGCGCTTCAGAGGCAGAGCCAGTGGAGACTTCCGTCAATGTTTCTATTGATCCATGTATGGTTACAATCAATATGAGTTTCAACAATACGCCAAGCATCACAGTTCCGGAAGAAGCAATCCAGGGTGTGCAGGAAAGCGAGTCAGAAGTATCTTCTGTAAACTAAATACGGTTTAAAGTTTGGGAAAGAGGGGATTTTTATGAAGAAAAAGTATATAGCTGCTCTTCTCTTAGGCAGCAGCTTTTTCATGCTGACAGGTTTTGATTCCAAATTGACTCCTCAGGAGATTTTAGATGCGTCTGCTGAGGCAAGAAGCCAGATCGGAGAGTTGAATTCTGTGAATGGGAGCATCGAGTGCAGAATGAAAGCGGAGGTATCCATGTCCTCAGAAGATGGTTCCATTCCAGAGGTTTCAACAGCTGTTCTGAATCATATAAACGGTGATTTTACGATTCTGGATGACAGTTCTATGGGAATGGATTTAAAATGGAAAGTTGTGCTTCCAGGCGCACAAGATACATTGGCGCTGCGTTTTTATCGTTTTCTTGGCAGAGACGGTTTTCAGAATTATTTTTATGACAGTGCGGATGACGAGTGGATAAAGACTGCTCTTCCAGAAGAGATGGATGACCAGTTAATGACCATTATGAAGTCTGGATTTTCAGCTTCCACAGGAAAAAATACAAGTTTGTTCCTGCCGGAAGGAGAGCTGGATGCCGAAGATATTTTAGATTATCTGCCGAAAGATCTGTATTCTGGTCAGGAGATAGAAGAACTGGAAGATATCTATAAACAGCTTTTTTCTGTGATAAAAATAAAAGCAGACCGTGTCACAGTCTCTCCTCTTCCCGAAGAGATAAATGGCGCTTCCTGCTATAAATTAGAACAGAATATTTCATGTGATATAGATGCTCTGTCCGATATGTTAGAACAGCTCTTCTTTGAGATGAATGAGGCATCTTCGGCAGAAGCGTCACAGGATATCTGTGAAGAGGAAATGGAAGAACTGTTCATGCTGTGTGATCTGGCAGAAGAACTGATAAATGATATTCCAATTAAGATGACGTATTACATCGATGATACTACATTTATACCAGTCAAAGAGATACTGGATATGAGTGGATTGGATTTCTCTGTCTTCTTGCAAGAGCTGGCAGAATGGTCTGTAGAATATGAGATGTATGGTTTAGATTCAGAGGAAGATGCAGTGATTCCAAAGATAGGAGTTTCTTTCCCGGAATATAAAATGGAAATTTCATATAAATTAAACGAGACCGATGAAATTAAAATTCCGTCTGATGCGCTGTATGCGAAGAAAATAGAACTGGGATCAGATACAGAATTGGAACCGAATACAAAACTGGAATAAAAACAAAAATAGGATATTGCAAAATCATCCAAAACCAGATGATTGAGCGATACCCTATTTTTTTATGACGGAGAGTGTGGGATTTGAACCCACGTGCCCAGAAAGGACAACTGCATTTCGAGTGCAGCTCGTTATGACCACTTCGATAACTCTCCATAAATTTCTGAAGCAACCTGTAAAATTGCCTGTATTAAATAGTATATCATAAATCTGATAAAATGCAAAAGATTTCTTCCTGATTCACAAAAATTTTTAGAGAGTGTCCTGGTTTTTCTATCGTTTGATGCCTTGATCCAGCTCTTGAGCCCACATCTGGAGATCATAGGCGTTTCCGTCAAATAATTTTAAGATTGTTCCATAAGGAGCAGAATCATTTGCAAAGGCATTTGCTTCATCCGTATCGACGTGCATGGCAAGTTTAAAAGAAGGGCTGACTCGGACGACTACATCTGCAAAAATAAGAGCCCGTTCAAAACTCTGGGTGATCACAAATACGTCGTCATTGTCTTTTAAGTTCATGCGGATTGCCTGATCAGGAGTCATGTGGATATGACGTTTTGCCACAATGACTCCTTTTTCAATATTTAAAGATGCAGAAGGGCTGATCAGAGTACAACCGGGTGTTCCCTCGATAGAACCGGATTGTCGGATCATTCCGGGAACCCCTAATTTTCTGGCATCAGTCATTGAAATTTCAATCTGCGTATTGGGACGGAAAGGACCAAGGATCGCAACGTTCTCAAAGCGTCCTCTCGGTCCTTGAATCGTCAGCCGTTCTTTTGCGAGAAACTGACCCGGCTGGCTCAGCTCTTTGACAAAAGTTAATTCAGCTCCAGAACCAAAAAGGATTTCAAAGTCTTCCTTTGAGACGTGGATATGGCGGGCAGATGTCTCAATAGGAATTTTTCGAGGCATAACATTTTCCTCCTTATACAATAAAAATTTTTGATTATATGATACTGGATTCAGAAAGGCAGGTCAAGCGATAAAAAGAGAAAAAGAAAAATGGAAAGTATTGTGGTAAGAACAAAAGTATTATATAATAAATTATCATATAAAATTAGAAAACGAGGTGTTTTGAAACTATGAAAAGAATTGGGTTGTTGACAAGCGGCGGTGACTGTCAGGCTTTAAATGCAGCGATGCGTGGTGTTGTAAAAGGGTTGTCATCCAACCTGCCTGAGAACGAACTGGAAGTATACGGATTCTCAAACGGATATAAGGGGCTGATCTATGGAGATTACCGTATGCTGACAGCAAAAGATTTTTCAGGTATTCTGACAAAGGGCGGAACTATTTTAGGATCTTCCAGACAGCCGTTTAAAATGATGCGTGTTCCGGATGAAAAAGGTCTGGATAAAGTAGAGGCAATGAAGCAGAATTATTATAAACTGCGTCTCGACTGTCTTGTTATTTTGGGAGGCAACGGAACACAGAAGACAGCGAATCTTCTGCGCGAAGAAGGATTAAATATTATTCATCTTCCAAAGACAATTGACAATGATATCTGGGGAACAGACATGACATTTGGATTCCAGAGCGCCGTAAATATAGCGACAGAGGCGATTGACTGCATCCACACAACGGCATCTTCTCATAACCGTGTCTTTATTGTAGAAGTCATGGGACATAAAGTTGGATGGCTGACACTTCATGCTGGAATCGCCGGAGGAGCCGACATCATTCTGATTCCTGAGATTCCGTATGATATTGATAAGGTGATTGCTGCAATCAATAAGAGAACACAGGCAGGAAAAGGATTCACGATTCTGGCTGTGGCAGAAGGAGCGATCTCAAAAGAAGACGCGAAACTGTCCAAAAAGGATTTAAAAGAAAAATTGAAGAAAAAAGCTCATCCAGCCGTATCATATGAGATTGCAGCAGCAATCCAGGAAAAGACAGGAATTGAAGTGCGTGTAACGGTTCCTGGACATACGCAAAGAGGAGGAAGTCCTTGCCCATATGACCGTGTTTTGACGACAAGACTGGGAGCGGCAGCTGCAAAATTAATCTTGAATGATGAATATGGATACATGGTCGGCATTGTGAACGGAAAGACAAAGAAAGTTCCTCTTGAGGAAGTGGCAGGAAAGCTGAAAATGGTATCACCGGATGCCCAGATTGTAAAAGAAGCAAAAATGATAGGAATCAGCTTCGGCGATTGAGTTAGTCAAAAAAGATAGGAGAATCAGAATGAGCTATACTGCTTTATACAGAAAATTCCGACCGGATGAATTTGATGACGTCAAAGGTCAGGATCATATTGTGACAACACTGAAGAACCAGATTAACGCTGATCGAATCGGACATGCGTATTTATTCTGCGGTACAAGAGGAACTGGTAAGACAACTATAGCCAAAATTTTTGCAAAAGCAGTAAATTGCGAACATCCTGTAAATGGGAGTCCCTGTAACGAATGTGATACATGCAAAGCCATCACAGCAGGGACTTCCCTGAATGTAATAGAGATTGATGCGGCTTCCAACAATGGAGTGGACAATATAAGAGAGATCAAGGATGAAGTCACTTATTCCCCGACGATGGGAAGATATAAGGTCTACATCATTGACGAGGCTCATATGCTTACCATAGGAGCTTTTAATGCGCTCTTGAAAACATTGGAGGAGCCGCCGTCCTATGTCATCTTTATTCTGGCTACTACAGAAGTTCACAAGATTCCAGTCACGATATTATCGCGATGCCAGCGATATGATTTTAAGAGAATTTCATTAGATGTGATCAGCGACCGCTTGCGGGAACTGATGGAAAAAGAAAATATTGAGGTGGAAGAAAAAGCAATCCGCTATATCGCAAAAAAAGCGGACGGAGGAATGAGAGATGCACTCAGTCTGATGGAACAGTGCATTTCTTTTTATCTTGGACAGAAACTGACATATGAGAAAGTGCTGGAAGTCTTAGGCGCTGTGGACACGGATGTGTTCAGCAGTTTTCTGCGGGAGATTTTAAATGATGATGTAGCAGGAGTGATCGCACACCTGGAAGAAATTGTGATGCAGGGAAGTGACCTGGGACAGTTTGTAAATGATTTTACCTGGTACATGAGAAACTTGCTTTTAATCAAAGCATCTGATAATATGGAGGAGATTCTGGATGTCTCGGCTGAAAATTTAATTCAGCTCAAAGAAGAGGCAGGAATGATCCGTCAGGATACGCTGATGCGCTTTATACGAATTTTTTCAGAGCTGACAAATCAGCTGAAAAATGCTTCCAACAAGAGAATTTTAGTAGAGATGGCTTTGATTAAGCTGTGCCGTCCACAGATGGAATGTGACACCTCTTCTCTGCTGGAACGTGTGCGCAGACTGGAAAAGAAGCTGGAACAGGGCATTTTCATGGCTGAGCCCAATACGGGGGACACGCACAAAAGAAATGCGGATGTACAGCAGAATTCGTCTGATAATGGGGCAGAATACTCCGGTGAGATGCAGACGGCATCGCAAAATACAGTCATGGATAAGGCTGCGCCAAAGGATCTGCAGCAAGTGCAGTCCATGTGGAGAAGCATTGTTGCAATGACGAGCGGGAGATTTAAAGTAGTGCTTTCTTCAGCACAGATTAAATTTAATGCCGCTTCAGAGGACGATAATCGACTGTATATCGTATTTGCAGATTTTCTGGCGGAACCTTATATCGGTAATCAGGAAAAACAGCATGAGCTGGAAGAGCTGATTGCGAAAAAAATCGGCAAGAAAGTCGAGGTTAAGATGATTCTTCAGGAGGATGAGGCGCTGACCGCAGGGACGCTTGCAAAAATCGGTGTAGATGAAGCGATTGAACGTTTTATCAATACGGATGTAATTGTAGAAGATTTTTAAAAGAGTGAGATCAATTTTATTTCAGGAGGAAGAAATATGGCAAAAAGAGGAGGATTTCCAGGCGGAATGATGCCGGGAAACATGAATAATCTGATGAAACAGGCGCAGAAAATGCAGAAACAGATGGAGGAAAATCAGAAAGCGCTTGAAGAAAAAGAGTTTACTGCAACTGCCGGAGGCGGCGCTGTGGAAGTGACTGTGTCAGGAAAGAAAGAAGTCACAAGAGTGAAGCTGCAGGAAGAAGTAGTAGATCCGGACGATATTGAGATGCTGGAAGACTTAATCATGGCTGCCACAAATGAAGCGATGCGCAAAATGGAAGAAGAGGCGGCTTCTACAATGTCAAGACTGGCAGGCGGTCTTGGCGGTCTGGGCGGAGGCTTCCCATTCTAATGGATTACTACAGCAGTTATATCAGCAAGTTAATTGAGGAACTGTCAAAGCTGCCGGGCGTTGGTACAAAATCAGCACAACGCCTGGCTTTTCACATCATAAACCGCCCGATGGAGGAAGTAAAAGGATTATCAGAGGCAATCATCCAGGCGAAGGAAAAAGTGCGTTACTGCAAGGAATGTTATACGCTGACGGATCAGGAAATCTGTCCGATCTGTGCAAATCCGGGGCGTGATCACAGTACGATTATGGTGGTGGAAAATACGAGAGATCTGGCAGCGTATGAAAAGACAGGAAAATTTAATGGTGTTTATCATGTACTGCACGGTGCAATCTCTCCGATGTTAGGGATCGGACCGAATGAGATTAAACTGAAAGAATTGATGAAACGGCTTCAGGGAGAGATTAAAGAAGTCATCATAGCTACAAACTCCAGTCTGGAGGGAGAGACAACCGCAATGTACATCAGCAAACTGATCAAACCGACAGGGATAAAAGTAAGCCGTATTGCAAGCGGAGTGCCTGTGGGCGGAGATCTGGAATATATTGATGAAGTGACGCTCCTGCGTGCCCTTGAAGGAAGAATTGAACTGTAGAAATATGCGGCATGAAAGGCTATCAGGGAAAGATCAGGGGAATAAAGCTTGATCTTCCGCTGAAAAGCCCTTATAATAGGGTCGCAAGTAATAGCCATAACAGAATAAGGAGAATGAACATGAACAAATTAGAGCTTCAAAAAGTTGCTAATGAGATTCGGAAAGGAATTTTGACAGGTGTACATAGTGCAAAAGCGGGACATCCAGGCGGTTCCTTATCGGCAGCCGATCTTTTTACTTATTTGTATTTTGAAGAAATGAATATCGATCCTAAGAACCCGAAAAAACAGGACAGAGACCGTTTTGTACTCTCAAAAGGCCACACAGCGCCGGGATTGTATTCAACATTGGCACAGAGAGGATATTTTCCGACAGAGGATTTAAAAACACTGCGAAAAGTCGGCTCTTATCTTCAGGGGCATCCTGATATGAAACATATTCCAGGTGTGGATATGTCAAGCGGATCTCTGGGACAGGGAATCTCAGCGGCAGTTGGAATGGCACTGTCCGCAAAAATTTCAAATGAATCCTATCATGTCTATACACTTTTGGGAGACGGAGAAATCCAGGAAGGACAGGTATGGGAGGCTTCTATGTTTGCAGGTGCAAATCATCTGGACAACCTGACTGTCATTGTGGATAATAATGGACTTCAGATTGATGGAAGAGTAGAAGAGGTATGTTCCCCGTATCCGATTGATAAAAAATTTGAAGCATTTAATTTTTATACAATTTGTCTGGAAGACGGCAATGATTTTGATCAGATCCGCGCTGCATTTGAAGAGGCAAAGACAGTGAAGGGAAAACCGGTTGCGATTATTGCAAAAACAGTAAAAGGAAAAGGCGTTTCCTTTATGGAAAATCAGGTTTCCTGGCACGGAAAAGCTCCAAACGACGCAGAATATGAGACAGCGATGGCAGAATTAGAGAAGGCAGGTGAAGCATTATGTCAGAAGTAAAGAAAATTGCAACGAGAGACAGCTACGGCAGCACATTAGTAGAGCTGGGAGAAAAATACGAGAATCTGGTAGTGCTTGACGCCGATCTGGCAGCTGCTACAAAGACAGGAATGTTTAAAAACGCATTCCCGGAACGTCATTTTAACTGTGGTATCGCAGAGGGAAATATGGTTGGAATCGCAGCAGGACTTGCAGCAGCAGGAAAAGTGCCATTCGTAAGTTCTTTCGCAATGTTTGTAGCAGGAAGAGCATTTGAACAGATCAGAAACTCTGTCGGCTATCCTCATTTAAATGTTAAAATAGGGGCAACTCATGCCGGTATCTCTGTCGGAGAAGACGGAGCAACTCACCAGTGCAACGAAGACATTGCGCTTATGAGAACGATTCCGGGTATGGTTGTGATTAATCCGGCAGATGATGT
>ERZ507155.86-NODE-86-length-14184-cov-4.3887_pt1 | contig 14184 bp, 11 predicted proteins | sample MGYA00513771_ERZ507155 | MGnify/ENA metagenome assembly ERZ507155
GCTCTTCCGATCTTGATCTGGACAACATCGGAAAACTTATCAGTTGCGGTCTCCTTTATGGTCACATTTCCAGCGATTTATTTTCAGATGCAGGAGGGGATACGTTCGGCAGACCATAAACTTTTAGAGATGGCGCAGGTATTTGAGCTGGCGCCCTGGAAAAAAATCTGGTATCTGTATCGCCCAGCTGTCCTGCCATATCTGGCAGGCAGCTGTCGGGCGGCCGTGGGCATGGGATGGAAATCCGGTATCGCCGCAGAAGTCATCGGTGTGCCGGATCATACAATAGGGGAGAGACTGTACACAGCGAAGATATATCTTGAGACGGCGGACTTGTTTGCTTGGACTATTGTAGTACTGATTTTGTGCTCCTTGTTTGAAAAGATAGTTTTTCTGGTTTTGGAATCGCTTGGCGGAAAGGATCGGACAAAATGAGATTGGAAATTTGCAATCTTAAAAAAAAATACGAAGGAAAAACGGTGCTGGACGGAGTCAGCTTTACTTTGGAGGAAGGAGAAGGACTGTGTCTGATGGGAGCATCCGGATGCGGAAAGACAACGCTGCTTCGTATCTTGATGAGGCTGGAAAAGCCAGATGAAGGTGCGGTGCGCGGAATATTGAATCTTAAGATCTCTGCTGTGTTCCAGGAAGATCGCCTTTTGGATGATTTAAGCGCTGTAAAAAATGTATGGCTTGTCTGCGGCAGCAGTGAGGAAGCGATACGTCATGAACTGTCAGAGATTCTGCCCGCTGAATCGCTGGATCAGCCAGTCTGCCAGCTGAGCGGCGGGATGAGAAGAAGAGTATCCCTTGTGCGGGCAGCAATGAAAAAAAGTGATCTGATTATTATGGATGAACCTTTTACAGGGCTCGACGGGGAGACAAAGAGAGCAGTAATCGAATATATGAAGAAAAAAATAAAGGGAAAAATGTTTTTATTTTCGACCCATCAGGAGGAAGATGCACAGCTGTTTGGGACGAAAATTCTAAGGCTTGAGACAGAACATAGTTCTGTAAAAAAATAAAAAAACAAAAGAGGAAAGGAAAGAAATATGGTTTGCATTCAAAACGGAATGATTTATGATGCGGTTGCAAGAGAACCGTACGAAGCCGATCTTTTAGTGGAAGATGGAAAAATTAAAAAAATTGGTCAGATTCATGAGATGCCGGAGGGAACGCCGATCATCGATGTAAAAGGACTGCGGGTTTATCCTGGATTTGTGGAGGCGCACGGTCACATTGGACTTGATGGTTATGGAATCGGATATGAAGGACAGGATTTCAATGAAAAAAATGATATTATCTCCCCGCAGCTGAGAGGAATTGATGGAATTAAAGCGATGGACCCGGCATTTGATGAAGCGATGCGCGCAGGAGTGACGTGTGTTGGGGTTGGTCCGGGAAGCGCTAACGTGCTCGGAGGAACGTTTGCAGCAATCAAGACTGTCGGAAAACGAGTAGAAAATATGATTGTAAAAGATGCTGTGGCGATGAAGTGTGCATTTGGAGAAAATCCAAAAAGAGTTTATAAAGAAAAGTCAGATTCCTGCCGTATGACGACAGCTTCTCTGCTGCGTGAAGCGCTGTTTCAGGCCAGAGAATATATGGAGAAGAAAGAAGCTGCTGGTGAGGATATCTTTAAACGGCCTCCTTATAATATGAAATGGGAGGCGCTGATCCCTGTGTTAAAAGGTGAAATGCCTCTGAAAGCACATGCTCATGCAGCCGATGATATCTTTACTGCACTGCGGATCGCAAAGGAGTTTAATGTAAAAATCACACTGGAACATGTGACAGAAGGTCATTTGATTGCAGACGAGCTGGCAAAAGAAGATGTGATGATGGCAGTCGGTCCTACATTGACACATGCAACAAAATTTGAACTCAGAAATAAATCTTGGATCACTCCGGGGATACTTTCAGCAGCTGGATGTCACGTCTCAATCATCACAGATTCACCGGTGATCCCTCAGCAGTATCTGCCTCTCTGCGCTGGAATGGCAGTGAAAGCAGGCATGGACCCGTTTGAGGCGCTTAAAGCCATCACTATTCATCCGGCAGAGCATCTGGGAATTCAGGATAGAGTAGGCTCCATTGAAGAAGGAAAAGATGCGGATCTGGTGATCACGGATGGAGATCCATTTGAAGTGTCCACAGAAGTAAAAATGGTATGGGTGGACGGAAAACCGGTATTTTATTCTGAAAAGAATTTCTGATGAGAAGTAGACCTTTCACGATTAAAGTCATGAGTATTTCTGCTTTGCCTGCAAAAGCGGATGATAAAAAGAATAGAAGAACATAAAATAAGAGCCATCAGATTTTATTCGATTTTGAAATCTGATGGCTCTTTAATGTACTTGATTGTCCATTGGAATTTACCTCCATTTTTGTAGATTCATGAGGAATAATACTTTTAAAATGGCATTTAAATAATTGATTATTGGTTTTTTAGGTTTGGCTTTTATTGTGTTCTTCTTTCGTTCACGCTATAGAAAAAATATTTTCTATTCCCAGAAGATTTTATAACTGTGAGATTATCTTGACAAAATAAATAGCGAATCAGCAAATTTAACGTCCCATCGGAGGTTACCTTACTTTCTTTTTAAATTTTCCTTCCTAATTACTGGATATGTAAAATCAAAATCAAAAGAATTTTTTTCTTACTGTCCCATTGGAATTTTCCTGCTTTCTTAAATAATATGAAGTAATTTCTTTATCTTTCTGGTGGTCTGTACCTTCCCTTTCTTAAATTATGAAATGATAGTTTAATATTTTGGTGGTCTCATTCCTTTCTGTTTGTTTTTTTTCTTTCTTTGTTTTGATGTCTACATTATAACAGTGAACTATAGAAATGTCAATACTAAAATTAGAAAAAAATAAAAAAAATTAAAATAAAACAGTTAATAATTACATTAAAAAACAAATTTTCAGAAAAATATTGAAAATATAAAAATGAACAAAAAAGAAATCAATAAGGGATAAAACAAAAAGAGAATGAAATGCAGACAAAACAGAAGAAAATGGGAAAGTCAGTTGGGAGAAATCAGTTTTCAGAAAATCAAATTGGTGATATACTGAAAAAAAGAGTTCAGATATTTAAAAATGAAAGATCTGGATGGGACAGATACCGAAAAGGAAACATAATATTTTAAGAAAAAAATTTTATTTAAAGTGAGGAGAAAAAACATGAAAAATGTGATATTAGGAAAGACAGGATTAAAAATTTCAAGATTAGGATTCGGCGGTATTCCGATTCAGCAGTCCGATACAGAAAAAGTGAAAACATTGATGAAGTTTATGATGGAGAAGGGAATCAATTATATTGACACAGCAAGAGGATATACAGTCAGCGAATCTTATATAGGAGAGGCGCTGAAAGGAATTCGTGACCATTTCGTTCTGGCGACAAAGAGTATGGCCAGAACAAAGGAAGCGATGGAAAAAGATATCAACATCAGCCTTTGTAATCTTCAGACAGACTATATTGACTTGTATCAGGTTCACAATCCAAGCATGGAACAGCTGGATGCAGTAATAGCGGAAGGGGGAGCGCTGGAAGCTTTGCAGGAGGCAAAAAAAGAGGGGAAAATTGGTCATATCGGACTGACAGCACATTCTGTGGAAGTCTTTGAGAGAGCGCTTGAATTAGACTGGGTGGAGACGTTGATGTTTCCTTATAATATTGTCGAGAATCAGATCGAGCATCTGATGGAAAAATGCAGGGAGAAAAATATTGGATTCATCTGTATGAAACCGCTTGCAGGAGGAGCGATTGAAGACCCAAGACTGGCGCTTCGTTTTATCTGCTCCAATCCAAATGTGACAGTTGTGATTCCAGGAATGCACACACAGGAGGAAGTAGAACAGAATACAGAGGCTGCTGCAGACGAGAGTCCTCTGACAGAAGAAGAACTGCGCGAGGCCGAAAAGATCCGCAGCGAGCTTGGAAACAATTTCTGCAGACGCTGTAACTACTGCGCTCCATGCACACAGGGAATCAATATCCCAAGTGTATTTTTATTTGAAGGCTATTTAAAGAGATACAATCTGGAAGCATGGGCAAGAGAACGATACGGGACTTTGAAAGTAAAAGCAAGTGCATGTGTTCAGTGCGGCGAATGCGAGTCACGATGTCCATACCATTTGCCGATTCGGGAAATGCTGAAAAAATGTGCGGAAGAATTTGGCGAATAAAACGGAAAAAAAGAACCCCGCCAAAAAAATAAACTTTTTTTGAAAAATTTTTGAAAAAGTTGAAGATTTATTGAGAATTAAATCGTTATATATTATTGAGAACACATTACAAGGTGAACTCAATAGTATCACTGTACAGGGGGTGGGGAGTATCGATTACAAAAAATATCTGGCAGAATTAATAGACCGATACGGAAATTTGGTTTATTCCATCTGTTACAGAATTACAAATGATTATTTTGAGGCGCAGGATCTGACACAGGATACGTTTTTGACTGTCTATAAAAACCTTCCCACCTTTGATGGCAAAAACGAGAGAGCCTGGATCAGTACAATCGCTACAAATAAAGGTTTGGATTATCTGAAGATGGCTGGAAGAAAGATGCTCCCCACAGAAGATACGTACTTTCAAGTTATTGAGAGCAAAGATGATGGCCCAGAACAGACCGTTCTGCAACATCGTGTACAGGAAGAATTTTATGAATTATGCAAAAGTCTGAAGCCACCCTATGATGAGATCGCCGTTGACTATTTCTGCCAGGAGATGACGGTGGAAGAAATCGCACAGAAAAAGGGAAAAAAGATAAAGACTGTACAGACGCAGATTTATCGGGCGAAGGCAATGCTGAAAAAGCTTTGGGGAAAGGAGGCATAACGATGGGAAATCATCATATTGATCAGGAGATCATGGAGAAATTTTTGAGCGGATATGCTACAGAAGAGGAAAAGATCGAGATTTTTACCCACGCTTCATCTTGTGAATTTTGCTCTGAACGGTTGATGGCGCTCAGCGAGAGAGAACAGCCCATGGCTATGCCGCGCAATCTGAAAGAAAGCATTTTAATGGGAACAGAACGGGTCATTCTGAAATCTCCGAGAAAGCAATTTTGGTTTTACAGCATGAAAGTATGTGCAGCTATGTGCGCGGCTCTCATTATTTTATTCGCATCCAGTGCAGGAGAGATGCCATTGAGAGAAAGCCCCAGGACAAATGTAAATGTGCAGAAAGAAATGCCGAAACCAAAGAAAAGTCTGACGGAAAAACTTGGCGGCGCTGTGGACGGATTGACATGGAAGATTTATACAGAAATCTATTCATAGATGGATAAAGCGAAAATGGAAATCTGGAAAACAGCACGCCGGCAGTAATACTGCTGAAAATGAATAGGAGGTTATAATGAGATGAAGCAAAAAGGAAAATTTTTAACATTTTTGTTTTCTCTGTTCCCGGGAGCTGGGCAGATGTACTTAGGATTTATGAAAATGGGGGGGTCAATTATGATGCTGTTTTGGGGCATCATTGGCTTTGGAGTACTTCTCAATTTAGGCGTTCTCTATTTTCTGCTTCCGGTAATCTGGTGTTATAGTTTTTTTGACGCCATAAATAAAAATTCTATGGATGAAGAAGAATTCTATATGCTGGAAGATCATTATCTGTTCAACATGGATTTATCAGAGATATCAGCCCTCGTAAAGGGAAAGAACAAGACGATTTTTGCGGCAATCCTGATTATAATCGGAATTGCGATGTTGATCTCTAACTTTATGAGCCTTTTAAATGCGATTTTGCCATGGGAACTTTACTGGCGGCTGGAATCCATACTGGGTAATATCCCCAGAATTGGCATTGCTTTGATCATTATCTGGATTGGAATGCGTATGATTCAGGGAAAACGTCTGGAACTTCATCCGCATATGAAAGAAAAGGTATTTGTGCGGACAGAGCCATATGCTCAAAACGACGGACATACCAAGGCAGATGAACAGAAACAGGAAGAATGGACTGGAACGGTTGTAGATCTGAAGAAAGAATCTCCAGACAACAGCGACAGTGAGATGAAACAGAAATAATATATTTACCAGAAAGTTCATTGCCGTCAGGCGATGAGCAGTTTAATAAAAAAGTATCAGGGGAGTATGATACAGATAAAAAAACAAAAAAAAATCTTTTTGAGCGGCGTATTCGATACGGCCGCTTTTTTCTTGTCATGCCTATGCTTGTCTGCGCGGGAAAAAATGTGCTATAATCAAAACGCAGAACAGCCAGAAAATGGCGAAAATGAGTAGGAAAGGGAAAGGACATGATTCAGGAAATTACACTTAACCGATTTAAAAAGTTTAAAGAATATACAATCCAGCTGAGACCATTTTCTGTATTAACAGGAAGAAACGGATGCGGAAAAAGTACCGTCTTAAAAGCCATTAACCTGATGATGTACACGCTTCATGAGAATGAGATGATCACATTTAAGGGAGGCCATGCCGTTGTGCGGAACAAGGGAGTGGGATCGGCTGATATGCCGGGAATTCAAATTTCTGAGTTTCGTGATTTATATTATGGAAAAGTTTCACGCCAGGGAAAACAAGTGGTGGTAGACGAATCAAAGATCGGAGCTTCCATTATTTTGAAAGATAAGGACGAAAATGTGTATAGAATGCTGATCACTTCTATCTTTGGCGGATTTAATATGAAATGTTATTCTAAAGAGGAAGATTTAAGAAATATGCCGAAGCTGCAGATTCATACGCCTCTGTATATTTCTGGATTTACTGGTATTCAGACAATGGAGGAGAGAGTATATCCCATTGTTATGCAGAATCAGATGACAAGAGGCGGTCAGAGCAGCATTATACGGAACATGGTTTTGGGTCTGAGAAAGATGAAATATGATCAGTATCAGGAATTGAAAAAATTGATGGAACGTGAATTTTTCTTTTATCTGGATCATATAGAGTGCAATGAAAATAAAGATATCTGTATCAAGGCATCTTTTTTAAGAGCATGTGATAATGGAATCGTATCAATGGATTTTGATAATGCAGGAGACGGGGAACTTCATGTGCTTCAGATTCTGGCGGCAATTTATCTGTCTTGTCCGGATCAGTGCAAAGTTGTCTTGATTGACAATCCAGAGGCATATCTGCATCCGGAATTTCAGAGAAAACTGGTTCGCGTGCTGAAAAATATTCAAAAGGAGATGAAAATTCAGATTATTCTTGCCACACATTCTCAGGAGATTATAGATGAATGTGAAAAAGATGAGATCATTGTGATTGAAGATGAGGAAGTTCTCAAAAGAAAAGAAAAAAACACGGGAGATACCTCAAAAAGTGAAATGACAGGAGAACAGCTCAGTCTGGAATTTTAGGACGGCGCGTCGTTTATTAAAAAATAGGCAGCCCGTAAAATGCAAAAAAATATTTCCTTTAAGCGTAACGTTAAAAACATCAAAAATACAGAGGAAAAGGAGTTGCGCCTTGAAAAAAAAGTGATATAATAAACTCGTTTTTAACAAGAGGTTTAACGATAAAGTAAACTGATAAGAATGAGGAGGTATCACAATGGTAAAGGATATGACAACAGGATCTCCGATGAAATTGATTCTGGGCTTTTCCGTCCCGATGCTGATGGGATTATTATTCCAGCAGCTGTACAATTTAGTTGACACAATGATTGTTGGAAAACTTTTGGGCGTACAGGCGCTGGCGGCAGTGGGGGCCACGAGTTCATTGAATTTTCTGATTATAGGATTCTGTCTGGGAGTGTGCAGCGGTTTTTCCATCCCAGTTGCTCAGAAATTTGGGGCAGGGGATTATGTCGGGCTTAGAAAATATGTGGCAAATGGTATATGGCTGTCTGTCATTTTTTCTGTGATTATGACGGCAGGCACTGTTATCTTCTGTAAGCCGATTCTGCAGATCATGCAGACACCAGATGACATTTTTCAGGGAGCGTATGAATATATCGTGATTATTTTCATCGGTATACCGGTGACTTATCTGTACAATATGTGTTCCAGCTTGATTCGTGCAGTCGGCGACAGCAAGACCCCCGTTTATTTTCTGGCGATCGCATCTGTTTTGAACATTGTGCTGGATATTGTTCTGATTATGAATTTCAATATGGGTGTGGCCGGTGCGGCTGTGGCAACGGTGATTTCTCAGGGTGTGTCAGGTCTGCTCTGTCTCTTGTTTATCATAAAGAAATTTGATATTTTAAAGCCACGAAAAGAAGAGAGAGGATGGAACGGAAAATATGCTGCTGCTCTGTGTAATATGGGTGTTCCAATGGGACTTCAATTTTCTATCACTGCAATCGGAAGCGTCATCTTGCAGAGCGCAGTAAACACACTTGGATCTTCCAGCGTGGCGGCAATGACGGCAGGAAGCAAAATTGGAATGTTGTTTACCTGTCCTTTTGACGCACTCGGATCGACGATGGCTACTTATGCAGGGCAGAATACAGGCGCTGGAAAAATGGACAGAATCGGTTCAGGAATAAAATCAGGTATTTTTATGGGTTCTGTGTACTCGATTATTGCTCTGATCCTGACATATTTTTTCAGCAATCAGATTGCACTGTTGTTTGTAGATCAGGCGGAAACTGCCATCATGGCGGATATCAGAATGTTTTTGATTGGAAATGGTTTATTTTACATTCCTCTGACTTTAGTCAATACGATTCGTTATCTGATTCAAGGGATGGGATTCAGCAAATTTGCATTGCTTGCCGGTGTATTTGAGATGGTTGCCCGTGGAGTGGCAGGTTTTGTGCTTGTTCCGAAGTTTGGATTTATTGCAGCATGTCTGGCAAGCCCTCTGGCATGGATTATGGCGGATCTTTTTCTGGTGCCGGCCTATTTCTATTGTGTAAAAAAGATGAGCCAGGTGCTGAAAAAAACAGAGCCGGCGCTCTCATGAAAAAAGGAAAGTATTCCAGTCAAAAGAAACCGAGGCCGGAAGTTGACGCCGCGCAGGTAAACTGATATCATCTAAGAAGATAAAATTATCAGGCGAAAAAGTAAAAAAGGCGGAGGGAAACCGATGGATGAGAGAACATATAAGAGATATGTGAAAATTTTGAGAGAGGAACTGGTGCCGGCTCTGGGATGCACGGAGCCGATCGCAATTGCTTTTGCCGCTGCAAAGGCGAGAGAGGTGCTGGGAAAAATGCCGGATCATATGGAGGTCTTCTGCAGCGGAAATATTATAAAAAATGTCAAGGGAGTTGTCGTGCCAAATTCAGGCGGAATGCGGGGAATGGATGTAGCAGCGGTGCTGGGCATTGTGGGAGGATGTGCAGATCAGGAACTGGCGGTGCTGGAGAGTATCAAACCAGAACACATAGAGCAAATGAAACAGCTTCTGAACAATAATTTCTGCACTTGCAACTTGGCTGTGGATGTTCCCAACCTGTATATTCGGATTCGAGTATGGGCAGGTCAAGAGGATGCTGTGGTCGAGATCAGAGATCACCACACCAATATCACAAGAATAGAAAAAAATGGAACAGTTCTGCTTCAAAAAGAAGAGGAAAGACAGGAAGACGATCAGGAAAAGGCAGAGGAAGCGTGTCTGACAGTGAAGGGAATTATTGAATTTGCTGACCAGGTCAATATTGCAGATGTCAAAGACGTGCTGGACCGCCAGATTTCCTGCAATACAGCGATCTCTGAAGAGGGACTGAGAAACTGCTATGGAGCCGCAATCGGAAAGACGATTCTGGAGTCATATCCAAATGATGTAAAGGCAAGGGCAAAAGCGGCAGCTGCGGCAGGTTCCGATGCCAGAATGAATGGCTGCTCTATGCCGGTAATTATCAATTCAGGCAGCGGAAATCAGGGAATGACCGTATCTCTGCCTGTGATTGAATATGCAAAAGAGCTGAAAGTTTCTGAGGAAGAGTTGTATCGGGCTTTGATTGTCAGCAATCTTGTAGCCATTCATCAGAAATATTATATTGGAGATCTGTCTGCATACTGTGGCGTCGTCTGTGCTGCGACCGGAAGCGGCGCGGCGATCACCTATATGAAAAAGGGAACGTATCAACAGATTTCAGATACGATTACAAATACGATTGCAAACATCGGCGGAATGGTCTGCGATGGGGCAAAAGCTTCCTGTGCTGCCAAAATTGCGTCTGCGGTAGAGGCGGCGATCTTAGGCCATTGTATGAGTATGAATCAGAGATGTTTTCAGGAAGGCGAAGGTCTTGTAAAGGAGAATGTAGAGAAGACGATTGAGAGTATTGGAAAAGTCGGACGGGAAGGCATGAGAGAGACGGATCTCAAGATCTTAAATATTATGCTTGGAAATGAGTCTTGATACTCTGCGTCTCTGAAGACCGGAATTTTACAAACAAGAGGAATTTTGTAATCGTCATGGAGAAAGAGGAACAACAGCTGAAAATGTAAGAGATGGAACTGCAGTGTCTGGCGATCATCATAAAGAAAGAGGAACGCTTATATGGAACGTGTATATCATGAAATAGAACCAGTGTTTGATGAAAAGTCGAAAATTTTGATTTTAGGGTCGTTTCCCTCTGTGAAATCGAGGGAAGGTCATTTTTTCTATCATCATCCCAGAAACCGTTTCTGGAAAGTGATGGCGGCAGAACTGGAATGTGATATTCCTTCAACTGTGGAGGAAAAGAAAAAAATGCTGCTCACTCACCACATTGCCATATGGGATGTGATTGCCAGCTGTGAAATTTCAGGATCGAGTGACAGTTCCATACGAAATGTGATACCGAATGACTTGAATATGATTTTAAAAAGAGCGTCGATCCGAGAGATTTTCACAAACGGGGGAACTGCATATCAGCTTTATCAGAAATATTGCAGGGAAAATACGCAGAAAGAAGCGATTCGACTTCCATCGACAAGCCCGGCGAATGCTGCATATTCTATGGAGCGGCTGACGAAAGAATGGAGCGTTATTAGAAATTTGTTCTAATGTTGTTCATAAAAATTTTAAAATTTAATCAAAGTTTGCACATATTTACATTATATACTTATACCATCAAGTAAAGCGAACCTTGATAGATTTCAATTTCATAACTCCGGGCTGACAGGAAACTGCCAGCCCACTCCCTCAAATATAATTAATTAAATTATAAACTTTTTCATCCTTCAAAGCTGGCAGAGATGCCAGCTTTTCTCCATTTCAGGCATTTGGTGTCATCGCATATTTGCTGACTCAAAACTGGCAGAAATTACTAGATTTGAACGATATCAGGCTTTCTCAGGCTTCTTCGCAAACCTGGAAGATATAAAATTTCAGATAATAAGACTGGTCAGCAGCCCATAAAATCGGATGATCCGCCGCCTGTGTGCGGTATTCTACCTGGCGCAGTCTCTTGTGTGCGCTTCGTGCAGCTTCTGCAATCGTCTTTGTGAAGAGTTCCGGCGTCATAAAATGAGAACAGGAACAGGTGGCAAGGAAGCCGCCGTTTTTCACGAGCTTTAATCCCCTCATATTGATTTCACGATATCCTTTTACTGCATTTTTGACAGAGCTGTGTGACTTTGTAAATGCAGGCGGGTCCAGAATTACGACGTCAAATCGTTCATTTGCGCTGTCGAGTTCAGGAAGAAGGTCAAATACATCAGCACAGCGGAATTTGACGCGGTCTTCCAGATGGTTCAAGGCGGCATTCTCCTCTGCCTGTCTGACTGCCAGATCAGAAGCGTCAACGCCGAGGACGGAAGCGGCTCCGGCGATTCCGGCATTTAATGCAAACGAACCGGTGTGTGTAAAGCAATCTAATACTTTTTTTCCTCTGCACAGACGCTGGATGGCGAGGCGGTTATATTTTTGATCCAGGAAAAATCCTGTTTTCTGGCCATTCTCCACATCGACAATATAGCGGACATTGTTTTCAATGATCGGCACTTTTGTAGGAAATGGGGCGCTGATAAATCCTTTTACACGCTCCATACCTTCCTGAAGACGGACTTTCGCATCGCTTCTCTCATAAATTCCCTGAATCTGAATCCCATCATCGGCAAGAATTTCCGTCAGACATTCTAAAATTACAGGTTTTAAGAGATCAATCCCAAGCGCGAGGGATTCCACGACAAGAACATCAGAAAACTTGTCCACTACAATGCCCGGAAGAAAATCAGCTTCTCCAAAAATGACACGGCATGAGGAGGTGTCTACGGTCTGTTTGCGGTATTCCCATGCGTTTTTTACACGCATTTTCAGAAAGGCTTTGTCAATCACAGTGCCTTCTTTACGGGAGAGGATGCGTACCGTGATCTTGGAATTCGTATTGATGAAACCATACCCCATAAAATAACCGTCGAAGTCACGGACGGTGATGAGATCTCCGTTTGTAAACTCGCCCTCTATCTTGTCAATCTCATTGTCATAAATCCACATTCCGCCGGACTTCAGCACTCTTCCTTCGCCTTTTTTCAAGATAATTGTCGTATCGTACATCACATTTCCTCCAATCAAATTATTTGAACCTCTCATGATAAAGCCACGAGTGTTCTCTTCTTATTTATAAAATAAAAACGTATATTGACTGCCAACAGTATACAGGAAATACAAAAGCAGAGCAAGAAAAAATATTGCAAATTAAATATCAGAATGGTATGATAAAATGTATAGCAAGGAAAGAAATCTTAAGGAGGGATAACTATGAAAGCATGGTGGAAAAAACTATCTTGCTTGGCGGGAATCGGATTTGCATTCAGCTTACTGTTCTCAATGGGAGCATTTGCGGCATCCGGTACAAAAGTGATTCAGACAGATAACTTTGAATCCTTTTCAAAGGCGACAGCTGATCTGAAACAGACAAATGGCGCATCCGCCAAAGAAATGTATGAAGACACAAGTCCATATGCGACAATGCGTCTGATTGTAAAATCGAAAGGTCCAGCGCTGGATCTGAGCGGATACGGTGCAAAGACTGTTGTAAAAGGTCCGGACGGTTATTACATTATGCAGTTTAACACGAAAAAAGAGACAGAGAGCTGCTATAGATCTCTGCTTGGCAATCCGAATGTAAAATATGTAGAACCGGATGGAATTACAAGTTTAAATGATGTGACAGCATCTGAAGAGATGGAACTGTCTTCCATAGATGATGTTGATTCTGTGGAGGAACCGGAAAACAGCAGCGATGCGTATTCCTGGGGAGTTGCAAAAGTGGAAGCAGATAAATATGCTTCTTATTTAAAAAGCCTGAATAAAACTCAGACAATGAATGTAGCAGTCGTAGACTCTGGAGTGTGGAGATCCCATTCGATGCTGAGCGGCCGCGTATATTCCAACATCGGCTATGATTATGTGGAAAATGATTCTTATCCGTTCAATGATGGACATGGACACGGAACACATGTGGCAGGAACGATTGTGGACTGTACACCAGGGCTGAATGTCAAAATCATAGCAGTCCGCGTTCTGGATGATGCAGGATACGGATCTCACTCTGACGTTGGAAACGGAATCCGCTATGCGGCAGATAAGGGAGCAAAGGTCATCAACTTGAGTCTTGGAGGCGGTCATTCTTTTTATAAAGATGATGCTATTGAGTATGCAATTTCAAAAGGGGCAGTTGTCGTAGCAGCGGCTGGAAATGATTCTATGTCCATTGGCAGTTACTGTCCAGCACATATCACAGAATGTATCACAGTTTCTGCAATCGACAGCAGCGGAAGCCTGGCATGGTATTCAAATTACGGTTCTGCAGTTGACGTTGCAGCACCGGGAAGTGATATCCTGAGCTGCGGAATAAGTGGATATAACTCTTACGTTTATATGTCAGGAACATCCATGGCATCGCCGCATGTCTCAGCAATCGCAGCAATGTACCGTCTGATGTATCCGACAGCAGGTCCTGCAAAGATTCAGGAGCTGGTTAAGAGATATACAACAGATGTCGGATCTTCAGGAAAAGATGATTATTATGGATATGGAATTCCGAAACTGAGCAAGGCGATGAGCGTCAAAGTCGACAAAACATCACTTGGAACTGCAACTGCAAGCGGCACATCAGAAGTGCGTCTGACATGGAAGAAAGTAAGCGGCGCAGCAGGATATTACGTTTACCGCAAGGTACCGGGCGGCAGCTGGGCAAGAATTAAGACGATTTCTTCTGGAAGCACAACGGCATACAGAGATACGAATTTACAGCCTGGAACGAAATATATCTATAATAGATATATTTCGTTCCAGGCTGAAAATTCGTATCTCTGT
>ERZ507155.96-NODE-96-length-13550-cov-4.1076_pt1 | contig 13550 bp, 10 predicted proteins | sample MGYA00513771_ERZ507155 | MGnify/ENA metagenome assembly ERZ507155
CGACGCTCTTCCGATCTATTTAATAAAAATGATAAATGCGGTGACAGGGAGGAGTAGACAGATTCCAGATGCACAGAGAGAAGATGGCAGGTGAAAATCTTCGTGAAGGATTTGTGGAAGTAGCCTTTGAGCAGCAAACCGAACAATAGAATTTTTATTTCTATTCAGTAGGCTTTGACGTGATTCTCACGTTACAGGGAAGCGGCATGAGATACAGTGCCGGCAGAGTACAGAGGAATTCTGTGAAAATAGGTGGTACCGTGGATTTTTGTCCGCCCTAGGCTTTAAATAGCTTAGGGCTTTTTTTGTACAAAGAATTTATAGATGCGGAAAGAATAAATGTTTCAATGAAATTTAGAAAAGATAAAATCAGAAAAAGGGAGGGTTATTTTATGAAACAAATCTCAGGAAATAAATTGTTGGTAAAAGCGTTAAAAGAAGAAGGCGTGGAAGTTGTTTTCGGATATCCGGGAGCGTGTACAATCAATATTAGCGATGAGCTGTATAAACAAAATGAGATTGCGGTTGTTCTGCCAAGACATGAACAGGCGTTAGTGCATGAGGCAGATGCATATGCAAGGACAACTGGAAAAGTGGGAGTGTGTCTGGTGACGAGCGGCCCCGGTGCTACAAATCTTGTGACAGGACTTGCCACAGCAAACTATGATAGTGTTCCGCTTGTGTGTTTTACAGGACAGGTGGAACGCCATCTGATCGGAAATGATGCGTTTCAGGAAGTAGATATTGTCGGGATCACCAGAAGTATTACAAAATACGGAGTGACGGTAAAAAACAGGGAGGATCTGGGGAGAATTATCAAAGAGGCATTTTATATTGCAAGCACGGGAAGACCGGGACCTGTTCTGATTGATCTTCCAAAGGATGTGATGTCGGAGCTGGGAAGCGCAGAATATCCGAAAACGGTCAACATTCGTGGTTATAAACCAAATACAAATGTTCATATCGGGCAGCTGAAAAAAGCGATCAAGATGCTGAATAATGCAAAGAAACCTCTTTTCTTAGCTGGCGGCGGTGTAAACATTGCAAGAGCAAACAAGCTTTTTCAGGAAGTGACTGAAAAGACACAAGTGCCTGTTGTCACAACGGTCATGGGGCGTGGGGCAATCCCGACAAACCATCCTTTGTTTATAGGAAATCTGGGGATGCATGGTTCTTATGCAGCAAATATGGCAGTCAGCAGCTGTGACGTTTTATTTTCTATCGGGACACGGTTTAACGACCGAATTACAGGAAAATTGCACGCATTTGCGCCGAATGCTCAGATCATTCACATTGATATTGACACGGCGTCCATCTCCAGAAACATTCATGTCGATGTGCCGATCGTGGCAGATGCAAAAGAAGCGATTGAAAAAATGGCAGAGTATGTAGAAGAATGTCATACACAGAAATGGCTGTCTGAGATTGCGCAGTGGAAGAAAGAACATCCGCTTTTGATGCGCCCAAGTTCTTTAAGTCCGATGGATATTTTAAAAGAAATCAATACGCAGTTTGATGAGGCGATCATTGTGACAGATGTTGGTCAGCATCAGATGTTGGTATCACAGTATGCAGAGATTACAGAAAAGAAAAAGCTGATTATGTCTGGGGGACTTGGAACAATGGGATATGGTTTTCCAGGAGCAATCGGGGCAAAAATTGGAAATCCGGATAAAACGGTCATTGCGATTTCAGGCGACGGCGGAATGCAGATGAATATTCAGGAGTTTGCAACAGCCGTTCTGGAGGAACTTCCAGTGATTGCGTGTGTCTTTAACAATGAATATCTAGGAATGGTTCGTCAATGGCAGAAGTTATTTTATGGCAAACGATATGCAATGACGAATCTGCGATCGGGCGCTCTTTCCCGTCGGACGGAGGGAGAACAGTATCCGGAATACACGCCTGATTTTGTGAAGCTGGCGGAAAGTTACGGCGCAAAAGGAATTCGTGTGACGAAAAAAGAAGAGATTGCGCCGGCATTTGAGGAGGCAAGAAAAAATACGAAGACACCGACTCTGATTGAATTTATCATTGATCCGGAGGAGATGGTCTATCCGATGATTAAACCGGGCGGAACGCTGGAAGATATGATTATGGACTGCTGAGAATAGAAAAATATTTTGGCGCAAGGCTGTTCTTGCTGCGCCGGATGAAAGGAACGGGAATCAATATGGAAAAAGGTATGAAAAAAAGATGGATTTCTCTTTATGTAGAAAATCAGGTAGGTGTACTTTCAAAAATTTCAGGTCTGTTTTCAGGGAAATGTTATAATCTGGACAGTCTGACAGTAGGCACGACAGAAGACCCTACCATATCAAGGATGACGATCGCAACGGTCAGCGACGACGAAACGTTTGAACAGATCAAAAAGCAGCTGAACCGTATGGTTGAAGTAATCAAGGTGATTGATTTTACAAATATCTTTGTGAGAATGAAAGAGATTCTGTATGTGAAAGTGAGAAAATGTACGCCGGAAGATAAAGTAGAATTGTTTCAGATTGCAGAGACTTTTAAGGCAAAAGTAATTGATTACGGTAAAGACAGTCTGCTTCTGGAATTTGTCCAGACTGCGACAAAAAACGATGCCGTTGTGAAACTGATGAAAGAGGAATTTGAAAGCATTGAAGTTGTGCGCGGAGGAAGCGTGGGAATTGAGTCGATCAGTATGATGGAAAGATAAAGTGAGATAGATCAGAGTAAATCAGAACAGGATGAATTCAATTAAAAAAAACAACCGAAACTATATTATAAAAGCAGCATAGCAATTCATCCCTCCATTTGCAGAAGTGAGGGATGAATTGCTTGTTTTGTACTTAAAATAAAGAAGTCCAGTCATTGCGGAGGACATATATCTTTCATGCAGCAGATGATTTTTTGCCTTCGTACAGCACATAGATCAAAGTATACAGAGCCATGATGCCGGAGACAATCGGGGCGATTTTGCCCAGCATTCCGAGATCAGAAGAAAAATATTTTCCAAAGAAATAGACCATAGGAATGCGGAGAAGGAGGGCTCCTGCACTGCAGCTGATCATTGTCCAGACTGTTTTCTGGCGTCCGTTCAGATAGCCGTTCAGGCAGAAGACAATCGCAACAAGGATGTAATCGTAACTGCAGGAGCGGAAAAATGGGATTCCCGCCGCAATTATATTTTCATCACTGGAAAAGACGCGGATCATAGAAGCAGGATTGAACTGTGCCCAGATCCAAAATAAAAAGGAGACAAACAGTGCAAAACTCATTCCATACCACAGGGATTTTCTGGCTCGCTCCGGCTTTCCAGCGCCAATATTCTGTGCTGTGATGGCGGCAAGGGCGTTTGCCATTGACGTAGCAGACAGCATGGCAAAGACATCGTATTTGCTGCTGATTCCAACGACAGATGCCGCAAAGACACCACATTTGTTCATCACAGTCATCAGATACAGAAAAGAGATTCGAACCATCATCTCCTGAAAGGAGATCGGTATCCCGACAAAAGCCAGTTCCTTTGCGACAGTTCCGGTGATGCGAAAGCTGGAGGGCTTAAAATCAAATAGAAAATGGCTTTTTTTCAGATAAATGATGGATAAAATCATGCTGAATGCCTGTGACAAAACAGTGGCGAGCGCTGTGCCGCTGACTCCCATATGACCGTACTTTACAAAGACAATATCGAGGACAATATTCAAAAAGCAGGCAATTCCCACAAAGATCATCGGCCGTGTGGAGTCGCCGTATCCTCTTAACAGAGCGCTGATTGCATTGTAGCCGCAGATGAAAATGTTTCCGAGAGAGCAGATGGTGACATACTGTGCCGTCAGGTCAAACGATTCTTTCGGAGTCTGCAAAAGATTCAGCAGGGGATCTCGAAACGCAATCATGTCCACGGTGAGCAAAACGGCTGTGAGGGCAAAGACACTAAGTGTCGTCCCGATCGTCTGCCTGACACGCACGAGATTTTTCTGACCCATATATTTTCCGATCAAAATGGTACTGCCTAGCGTCAGACCAGAAACAAGACTGGTGATGATCTGGGTGACCTGCGTTCCTGTGGAGACGGCGGCGACACTTTCAGAAGAGCAGTACTTTCCGACAACAAAGAGATCGACGGCGCCGTACAGAGACTGTAAAATGTTTGCAATCAAAAATGGAATGGCAAATAAAAACAGAGTCTTTACAATACTTCCGTCAGTAAGATTTGTCTTTTTCATAATATAATCCTCTTTCCTCAGTTTTTCTTTCTTTTTTTATTATATCGGTTCTGCAAATAGGGGCAAGAGATTTTTGCAATGATTTCTTTTTTATATTTCTTTTTTGTATTTGGCGGTGATTTCATCAATGACTTGTTCAAATGTTTTTTTACCGTTTGCGATCGCATATAAGTTCTGATAGGCTTCTTCTGTTAAAGACATATCTTCGACTGCCATAGTTGCGGCGACCTGCTTGATCTGTTCTTCCTTTTTATAAGATAATGCTTCTTGGGACATAAGTTTTTCTCTCCTTTTTTATTTCAATTTTCGTTATAAAATTATAACATAGATGCCTTGCCTGGATGATAAGATTATGAAAAATATGATTCTGTGGTGAACTACCCATCACCTAAAGGTAATGGGTTTTCTAGCTGAAATATTATAAAATGAGATGGCAGATTGAAACAATAGAACAAGAGATAAAAATAAGACAGATTAAAACAATGGAATAAGAGATAAAAATAAGACAGATTAAAACAATGAGATAATATATCAAAACAAAAAGGAGAAATACAGTGAAAATAAAACAGATCAAAGAAGGAAAAAAGGAATATCTGGATCTTTTATTTTTGGCAGATGAGCAGGAGGATATGATTGAACGCTATCTATCAAGAGGAGAGATGTTTGTGCTGGAAGACAATGGCGTAAAAGCGGAATGTGTGGTGACAAAAGAGGGGGAGGGACTGTATGAGATCAAAAATCTGGCAGTTTATCCCATGTATCAGAAAAAGGGATATGGCAGAGCGCTGATACAATTTTTATTTGGCCATTATACGGATTGTGAGACGATGATTGTCGGGACAGGAGACAGCATTCTGACCATGCCATTTTATGAGCGATGTGGTTTTTGGGAATTTAAAAGAGTAAAAAATTTTTTTACCGATCATTACGACCATCCGATCTTTGAAGGAGGAAAGCAGCTTGTAGATATGGTATATCTGATGCGCAGGCGGTAAGAGACAGAAAAAAGAGAGCTTACAAAAATATTTATTTAAATTTGAGAATGCGGCGCTATCTACTGTCTGGAATAGATTTTAAAATCTGGGAAAGAATAGAAGTAACTTGAAAAGGACAGTGCAAGATGGAGGGGCTCATGGCAGAATCGGTCTGGCTGAACGGCCAAAAAAAGCATGAATTTCAAACGCTGGAGGGAAGTAAAAAAACAGATGTCCTGATTATCGGAGGCGGTCTGTGCGGAGTTTTATGCGCTTACTTTTTAAAGAACGAAGGAATGGACTGCCTGCTTGTCGAGGCGGACACGATCGGCAGCGGCATTACAAAAAATACAACAGCAAAGATCACATCTCAGCATGGATTGATTTACGATAAACTAATCCGGTCAAAGGGCAGGGAGAAAGCGCTGTTATATCTTCAGGCAAATGAGAGAGCGCTGGCAAAATACAGAGAACTTTCAAAAGAAATCGACTGTGATTTTGAGGAAAAAGATGCGTTTGTGTACTCTCTTCTGGATCGAGACAAAATAGAAAGAGAAGTGACTGCCGTGAATTCACTTGGCTTTCCTGCTGAATTTTGTGAGGAACTGCCGCTGCCGTTCGAGACGGAGGGAGCGATTAAATTTCCGAAGCAGGCACAGTTTCATCCTCTGAAATTTCTGGAAGCGATATCAAAAGATCTGAATATTTATGAACACACATTTATAAGAGATTTGTCGCCTGATACGGCGTGGAGCGATCACGGGCAGGTGACAGCGAAAAAGATTATTGTGGCGACGCACTTTCCATTTTTAAATAAGCATGGAAGTTACTTTATGAAGCTGTATCAGCACCGTTCCTATGTGATTGCACTTGAGAATACGCCTCATGTTCATGGAATGTATATCGATGAATCAAAGACGGGGATGTCATTTCGAGATTATAAAAATCTGCTGTTTGTAGGCGGGGGCAGTCACCGCACGGGAAAGACAGGGGGCGGATGGCAGGAGCTGAGAGAGTTTGCCGCTGCGTGCTATCCTTCAGCGACGGAAAAGTATGTCTGGGCGACACAGGACTGTATGAGCCTGGATGGCATTCCGTATATCGGGCAGTATTCAAAAAACACCCCGAATTTATACGTTGCTTCCGGGTTTAATAAGTGGGGAATGACTTCGTCGATGGTAGCTGCAATGATGCTGTGTGATCTGGTGATGGAAAAGGGACACGAATGGCAGGAACTGTTTTTGCCATATCGAAGCATTTGGAAACCGCAGCTTTTTTTAAACGGGGCAGAAGCGGCGATTAATCTGCTGACGCCGTCTGTGAGACGATGTCCGCATATGGGATGTGCCCTGAAATGGAATAAGCAGGAACATACATGGGACTGTCCGTGCCATGGATCACGTTTTGAAAAAGATGGCAGTTTGATTGATAATCCAGCGACAGGAGATGCAGATATTGAGTAAATATTTTGAAGGATCTTATTACAAACACCAAAAAGGGAGAGATACGCTGTGCATTATTGCAGGACGCTCCGAATCGGAATCATTTATTCAGGTGATCACACAGGATCATGTCTGGAAAGTACCATATCAGAAAGGAAATCTGTTTTCTGATAAAGGAATCATCTTGAAGATAAAAACGCCAGAACTTGTTCTGAGAGGAAAAATACGATATAGGGATTTATCTCCCATTCGATATGATATCATGGGACCGTTTCGTTTTTTTTCGATGGAATGCAGCCATGGCGTTGTCAGTATGCAGCACAGGCTGGAAGGAAAACTGGAATTAAATGGAACAGTTCTTGACTTTACAGACGGAAAAGGATATATCGAAAAGGACAGCGGCAAGTCTTTTCCATCAGAGTATACCTGGATACAGGCAAATGATTTTAAAGAACCGTCTTCTATTATGGCAGCAGTGGCGACGATTCCATTTTGCGGTCTGAAATTTCGAGGGTGTATCTGTGTGATTCAGTATCGGGGAAAAGAATACAGACTGGCGACGTATCTGGGTGTACGGGTCGTTACATGTACAAAAAATAAAATTGTGCTGAAACAGGGAAAATTTAGATTGGAGATAAAAATAAAGGGACAGAACGGTCAGAAATTAAATGCCCCTCAAAATGGCGAGATGAAGAGAACGATTTTGGAGACAGCTTCCTGTGATGCGGAATTTCGATTTTACAGAAAAAAAGAGCTGATTTTTCAACTGCATTCAAAACAGGCAAGCTTTGAATATGAAAATTTATCTTCCTATCTGTGCAGATAGAAAAGTACTTTGGTGAGCACAATATTGTATGATACAATTTACCCATGATAATCTGGAAATTCATCTATCAGATATCAACAGATAGAGTGAAAAATTTGCTGCTTTATCTATGAGGAGCATTAAACCAGGATTTGGAGGACAACGGATATGGGAAAGAAAAAAAGTATTTTTTTACTCTGTACTGTTCTGATGATATCGGGAACAGCTGCAGACGCCGCAGGGGAAAGTACTCCTCTGCGGGCAGTTATCTTTTATCAGGAACAGACCTGGATACAAGACATTAATATCATGCAGCAGATTGCACAAAGTATTCAGAAAAATCTGGAGGGTCATCCGGAGGTGGCGCTGAGCTGTTACGGAACGGAAAATTTGTCTATGACTCAGTCAATGAAAGCGGCAGTCAACATGAAGACAGATGTTATGATTTGCTATGGTGTGGATTCGGAGGAAGCAAAGGCTGGATATAAAAGTCTTGCAGATCATGATATTCGTATCATTATGGTGGATGGAGATGTGGAAGACAGCGGGCGGTTTGCATACATTGGGACAGACAATTATGGAGGAGGAACACAGGCGGCAGAACTTGTGCTGAATGAGAAAGGAAAAGAAGCAAAAGTGGCCATGCTGGCTCCCAGCCTTGACACAGGGCTGCGCAGTGTCGGTGCACGGCTGGATGGATTTGAGGATGCTGCGAAAGAAAATGGGATGAATATTGTGGCGTACTGTGAGACAACGTATGATTCGCTGACTGCAATCGAGAAGATAGAAGTTCTTCTGGAAGAAAATCAAGATTTGGAAGTCTTGTTCTGTGCAGAGGCAGTTTCAGGGCAGGCGGCAGCAGACGTGGTGGAAGAAATGGGACTGAAAGATCAGATGATGGTGATTACATATGACAAAAATCAGCGTATAGAGGAAGATTTGGAAGAGGAAGCGATTGATGTAACGCTGGCGCAGGATACAGAATCAATCGGAAAGGCATGCGCAGATCAGCTGATTGCACTCGCAGCAGAGCGAACAATGGAGAGCGGAAAAGATGCGGCATTTGAATGTATTCCGATCACTGGACGGGATCTGGAAGGAGAAAAGCATGAATCATAAAAAAAATTTTTTTTCACTGAATAAAAAAATTTTCGTCTTTGGGATCTTTTTGTCTGGATTTTTTCTTCTGTTTTTTTTGATCTTCGGGGTAAGCAGCCGATATATTGTGGGACAGCAGAATCGTTTGCTTGAGATCCAGCATCAGTTTTCTGTTGTTGTAAATGGACTGCATGAGGCGGACAGCAGTTTATATACATATGCTCAGGGACGAAAGGAAGAGCTGAAAGAGCGATGCATCAGTATTTTACAGGAGATAAAATCGGCGGCGGATGAATTGCCTCAGTACTTAAATCAACCCATTTTCACAGATCTATCCTATATGGTAGAATCGTATATACAAAGTGCAGATCGGATCTTGACAGAAACAGAAGCTGGAACGGGGCAGTTTTTAGCGTGGTATCAGGAATCAGCAGAACATATCAGCCTGATAGATGGGATGATGGGGCAGTATACATCAGCCGTCGATCAGAACAGAATCGAATGCCAGAAAAAGCTAAAAGATATCCAAAAAGTGACGGAGCGTGTGGTTGTGATCACAGGAGTTGGATTGATGGCGGTCTGCATTGCCTTTCTGATGAGCTTTTCAAAAAGGATTACAAAAAATCTTACATTGCTGACAAAGCGGGCTGAAAAAATCTGTGAGGGCAGCTGGGATGTGCATATGCCGCAGAGAGAAGTTGAGCTGATGAAAAGAGACAGGGACGAAGTGGCAGTACTGACGAAGGCTTTTTATAGGATGCTTCAGACGATACATACGCAGATTGAACAGCTGAAGATGCAAAAAGAGATGGAGCGGCAGTTAAAAGAGGCAGAGATTCAGGCTGTCAATATGAAAGCGAGACTGGAACACGCACAGCTTTTGACACTGCAGTCCAGAGTGAATCCACATTTTCTGTTCAATGCGTTAAATGTGATCGGTGGACAGGCTGTGGAAGAAGGAGCTGATAAGACATTGGAAATGATTTTTCAGACAGCCGATTATTTGCGTTACTCATTAAGCAAGCTGGATAAAATCGTGACATTGGAAGAAGAATTTGAAAATGTGGAAGATTACATGATGATACAGAAACGCAGATTTGCACAGCGCCTGAATTTTTCTATACAATGTGAGGAAGAATGTAAAAAAGCGCAGATTCCTTCCATGATTTTACAGCCGCTTTGTGAAAATGCACTGATCCATGGTGTGATGCCTGTGACGGAGGGCGGAAAAATCTGTGTGACATCATGGAAGACAGATGAGACGATTTACATTCGGGTGACAGATGACGGAGTAGGATTTTCAAAAGAACAATTAAAAGAAATCCGTCTGCGGCTGGAACAGGATGAATATGATGACACACAGGGGATCGGAATGAACAATACGATACAGCGTCTGAAAATGTATTTTCAGAGCGATGTGACGTGCGAGATCGAGAGTGAACCGGGAAAAGGGACAGCTGTCATCTTAAGTTTTCCGGCACATATACAGCGCCCAGACAGAGAAGAACAAGGCGGGAGAAAAATATGGTAAAAGTAGTTTTGGCAGATGATGAGCCACTGGCATTGACATTGCTTCAGCATATTATTGACTGGAAGCGCTTTGGGCTGACGCTTTCAGGATGTGCGAAAAATGGGGATGAACTGTATGAGATGGTTCTCTCCTTTCAGCCTGAGATTGTGATCACAGATATCCGAATGCCGGGAAAATCAGGACTTGAGATTATTGCAAAAACGCTGGAGTCGGGGCTTCCTACGCATTTTATTATTATAAGTTCACATACAAGTTTTGAGTATGCCAGAAAAGCAATTCAGCTTGGCGCCGAGGACTTTCTGCCTAAGCCAGTGAGCAGGACGGAACTTGTAAAGACGCTGAATTTGGTACTGGAAAAATTAAAAACGCCGGAACACAAAGAGGAGTCATACCGAAAATTGATTCAGACGGCAAAGGGATATATTGACTTAAATTTTGACAAGCATCTGACATTGGACAGTGTGGCTTCTCATGTGTATGTGAGTTCAAGCTATCTTTCCACACTGTTTAAAAAAGAGACGGGAGTTAATTTTAGTGAATATGTGACAAACGTGCGAATGGAGAACGCAAAGCGGCTTTTGGATAACGCTGAATATACGATCACACAGATTTCAGATATGGTTGGATATAAAGATGTAAAACATTTCAGCAGTGTTTTTCAGAAATACTATCAGATGTCCCCGGCACAGTACCGAAAATAAAGAATGAGGTGGGAAATCTTTTGATTTTTTCGGAAATCTTTTGGTCTTCCCCCAAAAGAATTGACTTTTCTAGAAAAATATTTTATGGTGTGCTTACGTTGATAAAGAACGACAAAGCAAAGGAAAAGCGCGCAGTACTTTAGCAGAGACCAGAAAAAATAAAAGAAATGGGGAAATTAAAAGATGAAAAGAAAACAAGTCATGGCAATCATGATGGCGATGGCAGTGACAATGACGACAGCGCCGATGGTCAGCTGCGCAGGAAATTTAGATCCTGAATCTGACGCAAAGAGTGTGGCGCTGCAGGTGGCTGCAGAGGGAGCTGTTCTGCTGGAGAATGATGGCGTTTTACCGATCCAGAAAGACGAGACAAACGTTGCAGTGTTTGGAAGAACACAGATTGATATCAGTAAGGGAGGCGGAGGATCAGGAACTGTTCACACGAATGTTTCCTATAATTTCATACAGGGATTTAAAGAGGCTGGTATTTCATACGATCAGGAATTATATAAGATATATGAAGAGTGGTGTGCAGCAAATTCTGCCGAAGGAGACAGCAGTACATTCGGAACAATGGGAAATGGAGCATCTCAGCCGGAAATGCCGATTGACGGATTAAACATGGACCAGATTGCACAGCGCAACGATGCCGCAGTTGTCATTTTTGGAGGGAATTCCAGTGAAGGCGGAGATCGTCAGGCAATAGAGGGAGATTGGTATCTATCAGCAGGAGAAGAAGAACTGCTTGCTTCTGTAAGCAATTCTTTTGACAAGGTTATTGTAATCTTAAATACAGGCGGTATGGTTGACACAAGCTGGATTGAGAAATACGATGTCAATGCAGTTCTGGAAGCATGGCAGCCGGGGGGATATGGTGCAGTTTCCATCGCGAAAATTTTGACAGGAGAGATTAATCCTTCCGGAAGTCTGATGGACAGCTGGGCCTATGAGTATGATTCTTATCCGGCACAGAGCGTGGCAAGTTCAACCTTTGGAACAAATGTAGTTAATCCGATCTACGGAGAAGATATCTATGTTGGATACCGTTATTTTGAAACATTTGATCCAGATGCAGTCCGCTATGAATTTGGATATGGACTGAGTTATACTACATTTGACTATGAAGTAAAAGAAGCAAAAGTAGAAAATGACAAAGTCAAAATCAGTTTGAGCGTCACAAATACGGGAGACCGCAGCGGAAAAGAAGTTATTCAGGCTTACTACAGCGCACCGGTAGGAACACTTGGAAATCCGGCATATGAAATGGGAGCATTTGGAAAGACGCCGGAATTGGAGCCGGGAGAGAGCTGCACACTGGAGTTGTCTTTTGATGTGGCAGATATGGCATCTTATGACGATTCAGGCGCAACGGGTCATGAAAACAGCTATGTGCTGGAAGCAGGGGACTATGAGATTTATGTGGGATCGACAGTGAAAGAGATAGAACCTGTGACAACGTATACGGTGGATGAACTTGTTGTGACAGAAGAACTGACAGAAGTACTAGCGCCTACATTTGCATTTGATGTTGCAAAGGCTGTTCAGGATGATGCAGGAAATTATGTGATGAGCATGGAAAAAGCATCTTTGCGTTCTGAGGACAATAAAATTGAAGAAAAATGGGATACGGATCTGGAATCATATGAATTGACAGGAGTGGACAAAGGAATCAAACTGGGGCATGTGGCAGAAGGATATGCCACGATGGAAGAGTTTATCTCACAGTTTACACTTTCGGAACTTGTACAGATTTTTGGAGGAATTTACGGCGTTCGCACAGATAATTACCATTATTTTCCGGAGTCAGCGGCAGGAGCAGCAGGAGGAATCGGTCAGACATTAGAAAACCGCGGAGTAAACTTTACTGTCATGGCAGATGGCCCTGCAGGACTTCGACTGACAATGGATGAGGATGATCAGGGAAATACTTATTTCCCGATGGGAACGATGCAGGCATGTACATGGAATGTGGACTTGCTGGAACAGACGGGCGCTGAGATCGGAAAAGAAGCAAAATACAATCAGGTCAGTGTATGGCTGGCGCCAGCAATCAATATCCACAGAGATCCTCTTTGCGGACGTAATTTTGAATACTATTCAGAAGATCCTGTCCTTGCCGGACAGTGCGGCGCAGCTGTGACAAAAGGAATCCAGTCTGCAGGCGTAGGAGTTGCTGTAAAACACTTTGCTCTGAATAATCAGGAATACAGCCGCAGCGGCGGAGACTCTATTGTAACAGAGCGTGCGCAGAGAGAAGTCTATCTGAAACCATTTGAGATCCTGACAGAACAGAGTGATCCATGGTTTATCATGACCTCTTATAATAGAATTAACGGCTCTTATGCAGCGACAAACTATGAACTGCTGACAACCGTACTGCGCAATGAATGGGAATTTAAAGGATCTGTCATGACAGACTGGGCATCCGGAAAAGATAATGGAAATGCAAGTATGCTTCGTGCACAAGGCGATCTTTGTATGCCAAGCCTGGTAGGACGCGCTGATCCTGTTCTGCCGGAAGGATTCACAACAGAAGGAGCTACAGACAACTGGTATGGAACAGTGCACAGCGGACAAATTTACTGTGAATACTGCGGAACAGAATATGGCGATTATTCACTGTTTAAAATTAATAACCTGTATGTTCCGGCGACAGAGCCTTGTTTTGATAAAAACGGAACAGTGGAATCCTGCGACCGGCCATATGAAGAAGCTGAAATTCCGGAACTGCCGGCAGGATATACAAACGATGAGGAATATATTTATGACGAAGAAGGAAATATTGTGACAGAATATTCTTCCT
>ERZ507155.102-NODE-102-length-13261-cov-4.09942_pt1 | contig 13261 bp, 9 predicted proteins | sample MGYA00513771_ERZ507155 | MGnify/ENA metagenome assembly ERZ507155
CGATCTAATGACTCACTCTGCAGCTATGGCATCTGAGATTTTACCAGGAAGAACCATTTTGGAAGCTCTGAATACTGACCTTGTATGTGATGCTATCAATACTGCTATGAGAGAATTATTCTTACAGATTGTATACGGAAGAACCCAGAGTGCATTCTCTGAAGACGGACTTCCTATCGGTGCAGGTCTGGAGGATTTAGGAAAAGGTCTTCGTTCTCAGATCGGTACTATGTACGGTACCCTGAAAAAAGGACCTCGTTATCTGGAAATGACAGACGGTTACGTTACTGGTATCGCTTTAAATGAAGAGGATGAGATCATCGGCTACAAATTCATCAGCTTCGGAAAAATGATGGACTTCATCAAAGCAGGCGATGATGTAAACACAGCATATGAAAAAGCTCAGGGACAGTACGGCCGCGTTGACGATGCAGTGAAGATCATTGACCCGAGAAAAGAATAATTATACATACACTGCAACATCTGTCATAGAAAGAATAGGAGGATAAATTAATGGCTTTATTTGAATCATATGAAAGAAGAGAAAAACAAGTTCTTGCTGCTCTGAATAAATACGGCATTAACACCATCGAAGAAGCTGCAGAAGTAACAAAAGCTGCAGGTCTCGATGTTTACAAAATGGTAGAAGGCATCCAGCCGATCTGCTTTGAGAATGCAAAATGGGCATACACCGTAGGTGCTGCCATTGCGATCAAAAAAGGCTGCAAAAAAGCTTCTGACGCTGCTGCTGCTATCGGTGAAGGACTTCAGGCTTTCTGTATCCCGGGTTCTGTTGCTGACCAGCGTAAAGTAGGTCTCGGACACGGAAACTTAGGAAAAATGCTTCTGGAAGAGGATACTCAGTGCTTCGCATTCCTGGCCGGCCACGAATCCTTTGCTGCTGCTGAGGGTGCTATCGGTATCGCTGAGAAAGCAAACAAAGTCCGCAAAGAGCCTCTGCGCGTTATCTTAAACGGTCTTGGAAAAGACGCTGCACAGATCATCGCACGTATCAACGGATTTACATATTTAGAGACAGAATACGACTATGCTACAGGCGAATTAAAAGAAGTATTCAGAAAATCTTACTCTGAGGGACTTCGTGCAAAAGTTAACTGCTACGGCGCTAACGATGTACGTGAAGGTGTTGCTATCATGTGGAAGGAAGACGTTGACGTTTCCATCACAGGTAACTCCACCAACCCGACCAGATTCCAGCACCCGGTTGCAGGTACCTACAAAAAAGAGCGTATCGAAGCCGGCAAAAAATACTTCTCCGTTGCTTCCGGCGGCGGTACAGGACGTACCCTGCATCCGGACAACATGGCAGCAGGTCCTGCATCTTACGGCATGACTGATACTTTAGGACGTATGCACTCTGACGCACAGTTCGCCGGTTCTTCTTCTGTTCCGGCTCACGTTGAGATGATGGGCCTGATCGGCGCAGGTAACAACCCGATGGTTGGTATGACTGTGGCTGTGGCTGTGGCTGTTGAGGAAGCGGCTAAAGAAGGTAAATTCTAAGAAAACCTTTATAAGCAAGATTTTGCAAAGTCAAACCCCATTTTATGGTTTTGCCAAAAAACATTATATGTATTTCTTGACATTTAAGTTATTCTAGTTTAATATAAAAATAACAGAAAATGAATCTATGTGTGTTATGTCACAAAAGCGAAACCCCAGGAAGCGCTATCTTCCTGGGGTTTCTTTTTCCTTTATAGGGTAGGATAACCCAGGCTAGCTGTTGTTATTTTTTTTCTGTCTAACCATTTACTAATATAGTAACAAACTATACCCGCCATGACAAAAATAAAAAATGAATCTATGTAGTGCATTATGCCACCTCCTTCCTGCTGGAAAGAGTCAACAGCAATCTAATTATATCTTCTTAACAACTTGCTGTCCACCGTTTCTCACCCCATTCCTGAAAATTCAGCAATATTACATATGGCAAAATAATATTTATTGTATATTTCCATTAAAAAAAGACCCCCGGCTGCCAGCCGGGGGTCTACAGTATGAAAGGCCTGCATATGCAAGCCTTTTCTCTTTTACAATCCCAATTTGCTCATAATATCCATGGCCTTACCATCAATTACAAGATCGGCTGCCGTATCCGCATAGTGATCCTGGTCGTTGATGAGGATTACCTTATCCCCCTCAAAATATTTTACATATGTCTTTGCAAGCTGCGAATGCATGCTGCATCCCAGAAGCAGCAGGGTATCTGCCATTCCCACCTCGTCAACCGCACGGGTCAGAAGTGCGTTATTCACCATTTCTCCCCGCAGGCATACCTCCGGGCGGATGGTTGTGCCGCATTTGGTACATTTGGGAGTTCCTGCACACTCTGCCACTGCTTTCATGGGGTATTTCGTTCTGCATTTCGGACATACATTCCGGTAAATGCTTCCGTGGATCTCCAGGACCTTTTTGCATCCTGCCCTTTTCGGCAGGGAGTAGATATCACGGGTAATGACAGCCTGCAGGATTCCCCTGTCCTCCAAACGCTTCAGAATCTTCATACCTTCATTGATTCTTCCTCTTTTGCTGAGGATTTCCCGTTTGTAAAAGTCATAAAACTGCGTCACTCTCGTATTATAGAACTCAGCACTGAACATTTCCTCAGGGGAACATCCGTATCTGGTTTCAATATCATACGCATCCTGGTCTGATCTCCAGTTTGTGCATCCGCACTGGCTGCTCACCCGCATTCCCAGCAGACATACCAGATACCTGCTGTTTTCAATCACTTTTTTTGCCCGCAGCAGCTTTTCTTCCTGTGACATTTTCCCACTCTCCGTACTTTTACTTATCCAGTTTTTTACACTAAGAATAATGTATCACTGTATAATTTTAAAGTCAAGAAAACAATTATCACGTCTGTATGACAATGCAGGGCAAACCAGGTTCTTTTCTGAATCAGAATTCCTTATTGCTGTATATCCTGATTGAAATCATGTAAGATACTGCTAAAACCAGAATACTTACTGCTAAAAGTATACCTGCGATTATTACTTGTCCGTTAGGATTCTGCTGAAGGTTAACCAGAAGTTTTTCCACAGCTGTCCCTTGTATCAAATCCTTTAAAAGCGTCAGTGCTAAAAACGGGATCATGAAAAGCATCATGAAAACTATCCTGCCTTTCTCCACACCCAGTTTATAGATTACAGGTATGACAATACCTGTAAAAATAGGGATAGCCATGCAGCCGGAAACAGTACTGAGTACCTGGTCTGCTACAGACATACCCAAAAGTGCTGCCGTTACTCCGGATATTACTATTGAAAATAAAGCAATCGCTAAAGTCATAATAATAACCAGCATATATCTTGCCTGTACAATCATCTTTTTTCCCAGAGGAAATGAAGCAGCATAGGTGTCCCAATGATAATACTGATCCGAATTGAACAGACTGAGCATCGTCGTTAAGAATACCACAATGCACATAACACCCACGTATCCTGGACTCTTCATCACGTAGCCAAACACACATAAAAATAAAAATAATAGTACATATGTTTTCTGCCTGATTCTGATACTGTATATATCTTTGAGTATAAGCCCTTTCATGATACCACCTCACCTTTCTCCAGCAGCAGAAGAACATCCTCAATATCCGGAGCATCCACTACCATATCCGGATATCTGCGCATAAACGCCTGTCTGTCCTGCACCAAAAATTCGTAGCCTAAAACGCCTCTTTTCAACCGCAGGATTCCTTCTTTATCCAGTGTGCTGTAATCCTCTTTGGAACATTTTCCCACACCGTAACGGTAAAGGATCTCGTCTTTATTCTCCACAAAAAGCAGCCTGCCGTTCTGGATAAATGCTATATAGTCGGATACCTTCTCCAAATCACTGATAATATGCGAGGACAGGAGCACTGTATGTGCCTCATCCTGAATGTATTCCAGCAGGATATCCAGCAGATCATCGCGAACCAGAGGATCAAGGCCGCTGGTTGCCTCGTCAAATATAAGAATCTTGGCTCTGTGAGAGAGCGCTACTGCGATCTGCAGCTTCATTTTCATTCCTCTGGAGTAATCTTTAATCAGCTTTTTATGTTCCAGCTTAAAGTCATTCAGATATGTTTCGTACAGTCCTGCATCCCACTGGCTGAAAATGTTCTCCATGATCCTGCCAATCTGTACAGCGTTCATGGTCTCATGGAAGTTTGCTTCTGCCAGAACCATACCCACCTGGTTTTTCCAGTTGTCATTCTTTTCTTCCAGTTTCTCGCCGTCCACATAGATTTCACCGGCATCTCTTTTTATGATTCCGAGAATACACTTGATCAGGGTGGTCTTACCGGCTCCGTTTGCTCCAACCAGCCCTACAATACTTCCTTTTGGAATTTCTAAATTAATGTGGTCCAGTGAGAATTTTTCATAGTTTTTCACCAGACCTTCAATTCTGATCGCTGCTTCCATTTTTATTCCTCCTCATAGAGCATTCTAAGCATCTCTGTCAATTCTTCCAGTTCTACTCCATTGATCTTGCTTTTTTCTACAGCTTTTTCCAATAAACCTTCTATTTCCTTTAACTGCTCCTCTCTCACAAGCTCATGGTTTGTATCCGCTACGAAACTGCCTTTGCCGACCTGAGAACAAATAAATCCATCCCTCTCTAATTCCTCATATGCTCTCTTCGTGGTGATCACACTGATGCGGAGTTCTTTTGCCAGAAGGCGCATGGATGGAAGTGACTCCCCCGGCTTTAGCTGGCCTCTCATGATTGCCTGCTTTATCTGCTCCGTGATCTGTTCGTATATGGGCTTCCCGCTTGTATTGCTGATTATAATATTCATCCTTACTTCTCAACTTTCTGTGCGCGCGTGTATATATATCGTTTATTGTATATACTCATTATACACATTAGATACACACCTGTCAACACCTATCCTAAAAAAAATTTCCGCACGCAAAAACAGCATCGGCCCAGGAATTGATATGCCGATGCTGTTTTTTCTTAAATATTCTTTTTTCTGCTCCTCCGGCTAATAATCATGACTGCCGCAGAGAGTCCTGCCAGCAGGATCATTGCTTCCACTGGGGAGGAATCTCCTGTTTTAGCTGTTTTGGCTGCTGTCTTTGCTGCCGGTTTCGCAGGTGTCTTTTTCGTGTTATCCGTTTTATCCACAATCACTGCAGGGAACTGCTCACTTTTGCGGATCTGCTTTGTGGTGAGAACATAGGTGGAGCAGTGTTTTATCTGCACTGTCACATATCCGTTCACAACCTTAATATTCTTCTGTACCGGTTCCATTGCATTCTTCTCGGTATTGTAATAATACAGGTAAAGATTCTGTCCATCTTTAAAACTGCTGCCTGCATAAATTTCAATTTCAGCCAGTCCCGGAAGCTCTCCTTCATGGGCAAATTCCAGATATAAATTCTCTGATCCCTTGGCCATAAGGCTGCCGGCCTTTTTATTTTCTTTCTCTTGGGCAATGGTAAAATCCATGGCAATATCCGGATCTGCAATTCCCGTTCCGGTAAATTTCCAGGAATACAAAAGCCTGTTGTCCTCTTCTGCCATAACGGTGAGGGTTCTTTCTGTCCCTTTCAGGCTTTTGAACACGGTCTTCTGCTGTTCCCCGGTTAAACCGTTTCCGTCTTTGCTCTTGTAGATCAGGCTTGTAACACTGGTATCCGCCAGACCTTTTTCCAGTTCCTCGTATGTGAAAGCTGTGCATATTCCATCTGGATAATCTGGGTTATTCGGGTTGTCTGGATTGTCCGGGTTATTCGGGTTGTCCGGATCTGGATTGTCTGGGTTGTCTGGATTGTCTGGGTTATCCGGATTATCCGGATCTGGATTGTCCGGGTTATCTGGATTATCCGGGTTGTCCGGATCTGGATTATCTGGGTTGTCTGGATTGTCCGGGTTATCCGGGTTGTCTGGGTAATCCGGGTTGTCCGGTACTTTTTCCCCTACTGCCCATTCATAAGATATCCCCTGCAGCACTCCCTCATCCACATATCTCATCTGATGGCTCTGGTCCACAAACGTTATGCTCTCAGGCATTACAAAAGCCCGGAACATTTCATTGCTGGGAGTCCCTGAAATTGTACCGATTGTCACATCCCGGGCCTGTTCAAACAAAGCGCCTGATGATGACAGATAAATGTCCAGAATACCGTTTTCATAAATAGCCTCCCGGATTCTGCAATCATTCTGTAAATCCTCTGAGAAAGCAAACCGGACATCACGGATACTCCCGCTTTCCGTCTCCTTTATCTGCATCTGAATCCTGAGTGTTGTTGCGTGGTTCTTTATCATATCTGCATTGGGGTACAGAGCCAGCTCCACCTGGCTCGTATCCTTCTGCTGCATTTTGATCATTGTATCATCCTGCTCTGCGGCGCGCACGGGTATATAAGTCACGAACAGGGCCAAAATCAGGACCATACATAAGCTCTTCATTCTTTTCATCCGTTCCCCTCCTCATGATTGTCCTTCAAATGAATGGGCGGCAGCGGGTCAGGCACTTCCATAGGCAGTGTATCACTCACAAGACGCTCCCCTTCATTTGTATGCGCATCGTCCACTCTGTATAATTCCGCTCTGACACTTGTCACACCGGATGGAATCTGATCCGGTTCCATATAGTAGATCCAGGTACCGGAGGAGACCTCACCTAATTCCCCTTCTGCCGGAACCTCTGCAAAGATCAACTGGGAACCATCCAGGATATTTCCATTCTGATCATACAGTTTTACCACATTATAGGAAGGATTTCCTTTATATTCCCCTGTAAAGATCAGGGAACCTGCCGGTATTCTGCCGCCCTCAGCATCATAGCTGTAATCTTCATCCAGGATGCCGATTCCCTTATCCAGCAGCTCTACATTGTCTCCCGTAGGTCCTAAAATATCTATCTCTGACAGGGAGACCGCACTCTGGCCCTTGATTTTCAGCTTCAGATAAGCCGCGTCGTAGGTATACAGCCAGGAATCCCCCTCTTTGTTAAAATAGGAAACAGCCGTATCCCGTGAATAGGACAGTGTTCCTGTTTTTACAGGGGTCCACTGGTTTCCGTCCTGGCTTACATAGGCTTCAAATTTCCTGACTGCTGTTTTATCGTCAGCGGCTGTCACCTTAAAGGCAGCGGCCTGAAGGGTTCTGCCGAAGCTGATGACGATCTCCGGGTTTTTTGCCTCTCCGGTATATACATCTGCATAGTCATTGTTACAAATACTGCTGATTCCGGAAATGGTGATTCCTTCCGGATCTTCCTCATTTCCTTCCTCCTGACGGTCGCTTGATGAGGTCATGTTTGTAGTTATCTTCCATCCATCCTTCGCCACACTTCCGTCATTGGAAATCTTCACAGAGTCTATGGCAGCCCTCTCTGTCTGCTGCAGCAGCTTGTCATATCCCACTGCCTCATAAGTAAACACTCTGTTGTTCATGGACGCAATGGTATCCGTAAATGTCACGGTACCGTCTTTCGCCTCCACAAACCCGATGACCTGGCCGTTTCTGTATATTTCATATCCCAGCATGGAGTTCTGGTCAGCCGCATTATTGGAAAGCGTGATCGTAACCTGGTTGGAATTCGGAACATATGAAAGATCCGCACTTACTGCAGTCTGTGCTGCCGTGCTTTCTCCGCCCTCAATACGGTATGCTCTTGCCTCATCTGAAATATAGCTGATCCTTCTTGTCTCCTCCTCAAACTGTGATGCGTACGCCATAGTATCTGAATCCGGCGTCATACCCCACTGCTCAAAGAATGCAAGCAGGTTCTTTTCCGCTGCCGCACAGGAAAGACGCATCAGAGTGTTGTCCACATCTTTTGGAATTGTGAGAGCGACACCTCCGGGCGCCGGCGCAATGGCCGTATTTCTGGCGTATGCATCCACTCTTGCAAAGAACAGATTATTAAACTGCTCCTCATAGTTATCATAAGTCCTGAAATTATATCCCTCATCATAGGCCAGATGGAGCTGCCAATACATGGCAAGGCTTGTAAATACGCTCTCTGCGCGGCCCTTTGTCCCTGAAGTGACCTTTTTATATACATCTGCATATTGATAACGGACAGAATCATTCGTCTCCTTGGCCTGTGCCAGAATGGAGTAATAGTTGTTGGTTATTTCCGCAATGGCATAGGATGGCTGATTGATGATATGGCCAATCTCATGGGCGATTCCCCAGCCAAATAGCTGTCCGCTCACATATCTGCCGTTGTCACTCTGTACCGGTACACTGTTTGCCAGTCCTGCTGCGCTGCCCCACTCGATACCGATATGGAGCCCGCCGGCATACATAAATGCCCCTGAAAACATTCTCATGTAACGGATATTCAGACGGCTGGATGGCAGATTGTTCTTGCCGCCGTACCGGGCTGCCAGTGTCTTGTCACCATTATAATCGCCAAGTCCTTTGTGCTGGTAAAACAGTGTCACCATCTGTTCCATGGCCTGACAGGATTCGTATAATACTTCTGTCTGGTTGTCCAGGCTGTTTTCTTTTCCCTGGTTTTTCAGCTTGTTGTTGATACCGTTTAAGATCTGTTCCGCGGATACGGAATACATCATCTGATGCAGTACAATGTCCGTTGCTCCCAAAATGCAGTTCTTTTTGTCATAGCTGTAGTCACAGCCGCTTTCCTTATTCCCCTCATGAAACTTTTTGTGAAGATCCGAAATTTCCGGAACATATGCATTTAATTTCTCCACATACGCCCTGACCGCTTCTTTTGCTTCCGCCTCATCTGCCGCGTTTGAAATGTCAAGCTTTGGTATCTCCTGCCCTCCGCTTACACGCACGCTCATATTCAACGCGTCATTATTTCCTGTAAATTCCACATACAAACTGCCCCCGTGTTCTGCACTCAGACTTCCAATCTGGGGAATGGTAACTTCATTTTTTCCGTTTTTCAGATTCTGGACCACAACCTTGCTCCAGTTTCCTGATTCCGCGTGATACTGTGTGGCGATGAGATTCAGGTTCGTGTTGGCCCCCAGTTCCGCGTCATCTCTGCCCACATACACAACCAGTTCTTCTCCGGCGTGAGCACTGATGCCGAGAGGCTGCCACGCGTTCAGGCCGCCGGAAAAGCCCAGGGCGCCGTCCTTTTTCTTTGTCACGGCTGTGTCCACTTTCATTACTCTGCGGGCATTTTTATCGTTGAGAAGTTCTTTCGCGTAGGCCAGATCCGACAGCAGCCGATCCCGCTTCGGATGATAATCACCTGTCGCCTCATCCGGAGTATCTGCCCTTTTCTCCAGCTCTTCGATGGTCTTTAAGGTCACATCCTCCCGCAGCTCCAAATGCATGGTATCCGCAAACAGTCCGTCGACCTCTTTTTCCAGACTGTCATAATAATAAAACTTCATCTCTGCTATGGAGATTCTTCCGTCTGCAGGTGCCCAAGCCATGGCAAAGTTTATCTGTATCCGATTTGTCTTAAATGGCTGGGAATACTGAAATTCATAATATACTTTGCCGTTCACACTCTTCTTCTGTGTAAAATGGCCGTCTATCATTTTCTCATTGCCGTCTTCATCCCAATATTTTGTCTTGGCATATCCATATGTATACTGCTGCTTCTCATCCGGTACTACCACCAGCCTGTCCATCTCATAGCTCTGATCAAAGGTAATGACAGGAGAAGGCTTTCCGGCATTGTATCCGCCTGCATCCCAGGATGCCAGACTCCAGGAGGTGGTATAATCATTGTCTGCCACTGCTGCATCTGTCTCCGGTTTTGAGGAGGGATATTCAATGGATTTAATATGCGCGGTCAGTCCTCCGCCCTCCTTTGGCGTATTGATCAGCCTGTAATTGGAAGTGACTGCCGGATTGATATCCGTTGTCTCTCCTGCGTATATTTTTGACTTGCCGCTGGTTCCCATTTCATTTGTTCCCGTAAGGCATATCTCATAGGTTGTGCCGTCTTTTAAGTCTGTAAGCTGATATTTGTTCTGTTTGATATTCTCTTTCTTTTCAAATTCTTCTGTGCCCTGCTCCCTGTAGTAGAGGGTGTAGAAATCTGTGTCCTCCATCATCTTCCAGGTGATGTCCAGTTTTCTGTATCCTCCGGAAATGTTCACATTCTCCGGAGCGTCAGGCGCCTTTGAGGGCTTGGGTACCACGGTCACCGGCTCTGAATAGGCACTGCTCCAGTCGCCGTTCACTGAACGTACCAGAACTGTGTACTCCTCATTGTTTTTCATCTTCTCTGTGCCAAAGCTTGTGATAAGGATACTGTTCTCAGCGGTTGGATATACTTTGCTCTTCCCGTCCTTTTTCACCATAACTTCATAGCCGGCTACATTTGTCTGCGCGTTCCAGGTCACTGTGAATTTCTTATCGCCCGGCTCTGTACTTACATTGTCGGGAATATTCATCACGGGGGCAGGAATCCTGTCCTCCATTCCGTTTAAAAATTCCACCCTGGAGATATCTGCCAGACTGCTTCCTCCGGCATCTGTCACCTTGATGACTACCTTCTTGATCGCAACCTGTTTTCCCAGATTGATGATTATGGTACCGTCCGGTTCCATGACCGCCTGTGCCGCTGTGAGGGCAAACATGGACACTCCGCTTATGGGAACCTCCATGGTCTGCCGCTGCCCGTTTTCATCATCGTATTCCACGGTCACGGACCCTGCCCGGATGATATTGGCGGAATCTCTCGGCGGTGTCAGAACCAGCGCGCCTGCTGTTATATCGGAACGTTTTTCCAGATCAAGCTGCAGTTCCACCGGATTTTCCTCTGATATCTCCCCGCCGTCTGCAGGCTCCAGGGAAACGCTTCCCCCGTCGCCCAAAATACTCTCAATACTGCCATCCGACACCCGGGTGGACGCTCCCACATCTGCTGTGATTTCATCCATCAGATAACTTCTTGACACATAAGCTTCCGTTTTCTCAAATCCGTAGCTGTATGAAAGCCACTGCAGATCCACAAGGTCAACACTCTGATCCTGATTCAGATCATAGATACTGTCCGTACTTTCCTGATGAACTGCCAAGACCAATCCCGATTTGTCCTGCTCATCAATCACGCCGTCCCTGTTCACGTCACCGTATCCCATAACACCGGGATGTTTTTCCATATCAGAAAAATCCATTCCTGTATAGACATCCAGAAACTGCATCTTCTGCTCCATGGCCTGTATCTCCACATCCTGGTCATACGAGGCAAAGCTGTCTCCGCTTATACTGAGATGGTACTGCCCGGGTTCCAAATCTGTAAAAGATGCCTCCGCCTTTTTAGAAACGCCCTCACCCTCCTGCATGGAAAAGGATGCTGTAAGCTGCCGGCCGCCACCTGTTAAAACTGCCTGCAGTCCTCTGTTCAGCGCTTCCGGGGCACTGTATGGGAGTGTGTAAAGCAGGCTTAGATGCAGCCGGCCTTTCTGTACCACCGCTCCGGTCTCAGAGAGCAGTGCTCCTTCTCCTTTCTGCGCATCCGGATCACCTGCCATCTGTTCTCCTGCAGCCCCTTCTTTTCCGGACGCTTCCGTCTGTTCCTCTGCGGTCCCTGCTTTTCCGGACTCTTCCGTCTGTTTCTCTGCGGTCCCTGCTTTTCCGGACTCTCCCGTCTGTTCCTCTGCGGTCTCTTTTTTCCCGGATTCTCCTGCCAGTATCCCTGTAGTATCCTCTTTCCCGGATTCTCCCGACAGTATTCCTGTAGTACCTTCTTTTCCGGATTCTCCCATCTGTTCCTCTGCAGCCTCTGCGTTCTTTGGCGCTCCCGCCTGTTCACCCTGCATTTTCATCTGGCCCTCAGGCACTTCTGCAGGTTGCTGCAGGCTCCTGTTCCTCAGCGTTTCCGCCTGCCATCCGGGCGTCTCGCTCTGCTTCCCGGCATCCATCTTCTGGCTGCTGTCCACATCCACGGATGCTGCCTGCGCACCGGATTTAAAAGACTCCACATCCTGCCCCTGAATAGCGGCAGATGCAGTAGTCCCCGGTGTCTGCAGGAGCATACCGGATACAAGAAGCCAGGCGCATAACTTTTTCATTTTCAATTTTTATTCTCCTTCCCCTTTCAGGGCCAAAAAAAACGATACCCAGGGATATCGTTTTTCTTAAAGACAACAGACGGACAGAATATCCCTGTCCATCACTGTCTGCAGCCCGGCTATCCCTCCCTTGGGACCCGTGGCTTTGCGTCACTGCCTTACGACAGTTTTGCCCCTTTATTTTTTTTATATTTCCGTTTTCTGACTCTGTTCATGTATTAAACAGGATCACTATATTAAGAATATCAATTTTGACAATTTTAGTCAAGTCTTTTCATTCCATATTTTTGATTTTTTTACAGATTTCTTCCAGAAGACCGTCTCTGTTCTTTTCTGTAACTTCAATCACTTCCACGTCGGGGCGTTCTGCCACTGCCTGTGTAAACGCACCTGTATTCTTCTGCAGGACACCGATGACAAGACTCTGGGTATCCAGACAGGAGAACAATGCTTCCTGAAAGGCGGGGGCATCTGCCTCAGCCTTTCCGAGTTCATCTATCACGGCTGTTTTTTCAGGCATTTCCTTCACCTTTTTCATCACGGCTGCGCCCAGTGTCTCAAAGGTTTCCGGTATGGATATCTTCTTTCCCTTACCGGCCCGTATTAGGATCGGACTGTCATTTTCGTATTCTCCCACAGGTACCAGGCTGTGCAGGTAAAATCCCTTCTGGACACCGCCGATCTCATAGGGCAGTGTTCTGTAACCCACCGGCTCTGTTCCCAGTTCTTCCACAATACGGTTTAAAAGTGTGCTCTTGCCAGCCCCTTTTTCCCCTGTCAGGAAGATATGTTTTCTATGTGCTTCTGAGGGATGGGCCGTGAGTTTTTTCTTTCCGGCCAGCTTTTTCTCTGCCTTATGGCAGCCACACTGGCAAAAAGCCGCTGCCTTTTGGAGCATGGGACGCTTTTTTAAAGGAAATTCCGCATCCGGAAGTGTTTCCAGCAGATCTGCCAGAGCGGATATCTCTTCCACAGAGTGATAGACTCTGAACTCCCCATAGGTTTTTTTATCCCCGGCAAGTCTCCCTGCTATGGCAATCGTCTCCTCTGTCAAACGTTCCGAAACCTCCGCATCCTTATGTGCACAGATGATTCTGGGCACACAAAGTTCATACTCTCCTTCCAGTATGAGGTAATCCACAGGCAGTTTCTCATAGAAATCCCCGCTTACGTCCGCCGGAAGTAAAATATCGGTCTCTTTTTTCCCTTTTACACAGACAAGATCAGCGCCCGCCTCCCTGTGTCTCCACGTATTACTGTCAGAGGTGTCCAGG
>ERZ507155.113-NODE-113-length-12660-cov-4.57929_pt1 | contig 12660 bp, 10 predicted proteins | sample MGYA00513771_ERZ507155 | MGnify/ENA metagenome assembly ERZ507155
CTGGAGTTCAGACGTGTGCTCTTCCGATCTAGAGTCTTAAGGTGGACAAGACCAGTCAGGGTACAGCGTACTCGGAAATCGGAGAAGTTCCGGTTAAGGCTGATACAGATTATATATGTGAAGCCTGGATAAAATGCAATGATTCCGATGTTGACAAAGTTGCTATTGAGGCAAAACATCATAACAATGTTACTCATACAGGTGACATCAAGCTTGGAAATGCCAAACCCGAGTCAGAAGCTTCCGATAAAGGATGGAGAAAGGTAAAACTTGCATTTACCACAAAGGAATACAATAAGATAAGCCTCAGCGTCAACAGTGACGCGGCGTCTGTCCTGCTGGATGATGTTTCCCTGTACGAGAGATATACAATAGCAAAAGAAGAGCTGGATACAACCGCCATTGATACAGCTCTGGCCCTTACTCCTGCAGAGGAAGAGTCCTATTACACAGAAGCCTCCTGGAAGGCGTACCGGAATGCGGTTCTGGCTGCCAGACTGGAGAAAGTAAATGCAAATGCCACAAAAGATTCCATCGAGGCAGCAGCAGATACATTGACAGAGGCGTTTCATGCATTGGAGAAATACGAACCGGCTCCGGCTGTAGACAAAAAAGAACTGCAGAAAGTATATGATGCCTACAAGGATAAAAAGCAGGGCAATTATACGGACGCAAGCTGGAAGGTGTTTACAGAGGCGCTGAAAACAGCCGAGGAAGCTTTAAACAGTGATGTGGACCAGGAAGCAGTAAATGATGCTAAGAAAGCGCTGGAAGATGCATTTGCAGCTCTTGAGGAAAATCCGGAGGTCAAAGTCGATAAAACGGCGCTGGAAAAACTCTATAAAGCCCACAAGGATGACAAGCAGGGCAATTATACGGATGAGTCCTGGAAAACATTTACAGACGCGCTGAAAGATGCAAAGAATGCTCTGGACAATGATGTGGACCAGGATACAGTGAACGATGCAGAGAAAGCCCTGAAATCTGCGATCGCGGCTCTTGAGGAAAATCCGGAGATCAAAGCCGACAAAACCGCTCTGGAAAAACTCTATAAGGCCCACAAGGATGACAAGCAGGGCAATTATACGGATGAGTCCTGGAAAACATTTACCGCTGCCCTGAAAAAGGCGGATAAGGTCCTGAAAGATGATTCTGCAACCCAGAAAGAAATCAATGAGGCAGCCGCATCTCTTGAAAGCGCAGTGAAGGGACTGAAGGAGAAGACGGATTCCAAAAAGGCTGATAAGACAGAACTGCAGAAACTCTATGATAAGCATAAAGATGACAAGCAGGGAAGTTATACAAGTGCAAGCTGGAAGAACTTCCAAAAGGCACTGGAGGCAGCGAAGACGGTATTGGAGGATGAGGATGCAACACAGTCTCAGGTAGACAAGGCGCAGGCGGCTTTGGAGAAAGCAGTCAGGAACCTGAAGAAAACCAGCACTCCCGGCACCAAAAAGAAGAATACCACCACAACAAACGGAAATAAAAAATCTTCCGGTGCCAAGACAGGCGATGAAACACCGCTTGCACTTATGGCCGGACTTCTGGTATTATCAGGAGGAGCAGTGGTGATTTTCGGAAAGAAACGGAAATACAGAAACTAAGATACAGAATTTAAAAGACATGTATGGGGGCTGTTTCGGCAGCTCCCATTTTCAGGAGCGACAGATGCGGAAAAAATATATTGTGAATGCTGTTTTTGGAGTGGTTCTATTGCTGCTGGCAGGTCTGATCATCTATATCAGATTTCAGAAGCCGGAAGAGATGCGTACCGTGATGGAAGTAAACGGTCAGGACGTTGTACGGGAAGAGTACCAGCTCATACTGCAGAGACTCCGGGCACAGGTGAAAAGCGGGTATTCCACAGAGGAGGCAAACAGGAAGGACTTCTGGACCGGCAGGATAGATGGCAGTACACCTTTAGAAGAGATCATGGGTCTTGCAGAGGAGGAACTGATACGGGACAAGGTGATCGCATCCATGGCAGAGACCCGGGGAATCCGTGTAGATGCAGATTACGAATCGCTGAAGGATTCCATGGAGCAGGAGAATGCGTCCCGCAGCCGGAAGGAAGCTTCCGGTGAGGTGAACTATGGACTTATCACCTATACGGAAGAAGCTTATTATCAGTATTTCTATACAGGACTGGAATCAGAACTGACGGAGGCGCTGAAAAAAGAGCATACTATCACAGATAAGGAACTGGAATCCGCATACAATGAGAACCTGGAAAGCTATCGGTATGAAAATAAAGTGAATGTGCTGGCAGCAGAGACAAAGGCAGAGAACACAGAAATACTCCGGCATGCGGCCGAAGCTATGGAGAGCGGCATGGAGAAGGAAGAGCTGGCAGAAACATTCCCTGATATCAGCTTTTATGAGCTGGAGATGAATTCCCTTGATACCCAGGAGGGAAAAAGCGGCGTGTACGGTCTGCGCTGGATGCTGGCAGCCGGCATGCAGGCAGGTGAGATAAGTGAGCCTTTTGCAGCCGGGCAGAATATGCTGGTCATGAAATGCCTTGAGAGGGAAGAGGACGGATATCTGCCGCTGAAGGATGTAAAAGGCGTACTGGAGAGCCAGATCAAAACAGAAGCGGCAAAACAGGAAATCCGGGCAGAAGTACAAAAAGCAGAGGTAAAGAAAAAAGACGGCAAATTGGAAGCGGCAGCAAAAGAAGTTCTCGTGGAACAGGATACATGAGGATGCAGATAAAAAAATTGAAAAAATGCTTGACAATACTTGTCCTGCATGGTATTTTAATACAGGAATAGCTGCCGAAGACAGCAGGTGCCGTTAGGCATAAGGACAAAACGCCTGCCGAGGAAAGATTCATTCTTGCAATTATTAGGATTGATGAAGCCTCTCTGTCTATGCAGAGAGGTTTTTTTCGTACTAATCGTTGAAGTACCTTTCGATATATGAGCAGCGCAGCCTAAAAAAATAAGGAGGTGCACTAATTCATGGCAAAAGTAGAACTCAAAAAACCGGTCGTAGACGAGATTGCCAGCAGTATTAAAGATGCCGCATCTGTAGTGTTAGTAAGCTACAAAGGTATCACTGTTGAGCAGGATACAAAAATGCGTAAGGAATTAAGAGAAGCTGGTGTTACTTACAAAGTATACAAAAACACAATGATGAACTTTGCTTTCAAAGGAACTCCTTGTGAAGAATTATGCCAGCATTTAGAGGGAACAAACGCTTTGGCAGTATGTATGGAAGATGCAACTGCTCCGGCAAGAATCCTTGCAAAATACGCAAAGGATGTTCCGACTCTGGAATTAGTAGCAGGTGTTGTTGAAGACGCTTACTACGACAAGGCAGGAATCGAGGCACTTTCCAAAGTTCCTTCAAGAGAAGAACTGCTTGGAAAACTGCTTGGAAGTATCCAGTCTCCTATCACAAACTTCGCTCGTGTGCTTAACCAGATTGCTGAACAGCAGGGTGGAGCAGCAGCAGAGTAATTCAATACGCTGACAAAGTCAGACGTACAATCAAACGAAAATAAAACAAAAAATTGGAGGTAAATAAAAATGGCAAAATTAACAACAGCTGAGTTTATTGAAGCTATCAAAGAGTTATCTGTATTAGAGTTAAATGAATTAGTAAAAGCTTGCGAAGAAGAATTCGGTGTATCCGCAGCAGCAGGCGTTGTAGTTGCAGCAGCAGGTGATGGTGCAGCAGCAGCAGAAGAGAAAGATGAGTTTGACGTAGAACTGACAGAGGTTGGTCCTAACAAAGTTAAAGTTATCAAAGTTGTTCGTGAAGTTACCGGCTTAGGCTTAAAAGAAGCTAAAGAAGTTGTTGACGGTGCTCCGAAAGTTCTTAAAGAGGCTGCTTCCAAAGCTGAGGCTGAGGAGATCAAAACTAAACTTGAGGGCGAAGGCGCTAAAGTTACACTTAAATAATCTGATTTATATAAGGACCCCGGAAATGCCTTTGTTTCAGGCATTTTCGGGGTTTTTTGTCTTGAATTTATAATAATCATGGAGTTATAGGCCGTCTGCTTTACCAGAGCAGGGCGGCTTTTTTTATGCGCGTAAGTGAGAGTCGATGCAATTCAAAATCCAGGCGGGAAACCATACCCACTCTACCGGCATTCTGATATCATTTCCAGAAGAAATCAGAAAGAGATACATGCGGCAGCAAACACTGCAGACTGGGAGGTGGTTCGAGTGAAGATTTTTGTATGGAAGTATAGTTCTTTATATATATGAGATATACTTAAGCTGTTAAAATAACGTGAAGAAAAGAATTTGGGAGGCACGGCTATGAAAAAGAAAAACGGAAGATGGATGCTACTGGCAGGAGCAGCGGTAATTATGGCTGCTGCTGTCGCATTTGCAGGATGTGGGAAAAGTGATAAATCTGTAAAAATTGAGAAAAGCCAGAAAGAAACAGCGGAAGAGAAAACAGTTGTGCAGGAAAATGAGGGGGCAGAAGAAGAACGGGATACTGAGACGGAAAAAACCACTAAGAATGCTGTTCTTGAACTGCCGCAGGATGGAAAGCGTTTTCCGGTGGGAAACCGCAAAACCATGACAAGGATAGCAGTTGTGAAAAACGGGGAGAAAGTGTTTGAAATCAGTAAAGAAGCATCAGAAAATCAGGTGGATTTCAGTGAGTGGCAGGTGACTGCACCATATCACACAAAGCAGCTTGTCAATGTTTCCGACATTTATACATTTTTAGATAATTATGCAGCATGGGGTTATCTGGAAAAGGCAGAGGAAGAAAGATTCATTGATTCAGGCGATTGGGTGGAAGAAGAATTTTCGGATACAGGGAGCGTGAAGATTCAGATAGGGGAAGAGGATGAGGAAGGTAATTCTTATGTCCGTGCGGATTATTCCGGGAATGTATACAAGGTTGATAAAGAGATGCTGGAAGTGCTGACCGGTGTTGAACCATATGATTTCATTATGGGAATCGCAAATCTCGTCTATCTGACAACTATAGATACACTTGAAATAGACACGGGAGACACAAAGGCTGTCTTTGAGATAAAGACAGACAGCAGCAATGACCAGGAATTTATGAAAGAAGGAAAAAAAGCAGACAAAGATCAATTTACAAAGCTATATTCCTCATTGATCTCTGTCCTGATCACAAAAGAAGCGGACCGGGAACAGGCAGAGAAGGTCCTGAATTCAGAAAAACCTGTTTTATCACTGAAATACAAACGGAATCAGGAAGGTCTGATTGATATTGAGATTGCCTACTATCCATATGATGATGAAAATTACCTGCTCAGCAGGGACAAAAAAGCAGAATTTCTGGTTTCGAGGGAACAGGTAAATCAGATCATAAACCAGGCAGAAATAATATGCAGATAGGAGTAAGATGAAAAAAAAGAAAGGTCAGAAACGGGCATTCGGCAAATATCTGTTTCGGTGGCTGCTTGTTCTGGTTCTGGGATTTGCAGCTATCAGCGTTGCTTTTAATATCTATATTTACCAAACAGAAAAAGATCACTATACAAATTTAAACAAAAAAGAAAAAAAGGACAGGATTGAATATCTGGCAAGAAATATGAACGAGTCCTTTACAAAATTGAAGAGAATGTCGGAGATGGTAATAGGGGATGATGTGGTTCTGGAACTCTATTGCAAGTATGACATGGTGAACAGCTTTGAAAGGGGAAAACTTTGTGATGCCATAAAAGAACGGTGTATGGAACTGGATAATATGAATGAACTTACGCTGTCCAGCACACTGTATTTTCCGGATAAAAATCTGAAAATAGACCGTTTTGGTTACCATGATGATGATTCAGAAGAGTTTCGCCAGTTTATTACAGAGCGTCAGACAGGAAAGGTATTTTTAGTGACAGATGACAGAGCTTATATGGTGGAAGTTCTGAAGAAAGATTATATTGAAGATTATTGGGAACAGGGGAATGTGCTCGGAGTCTTTGTAATGGAAGTGGATACGAAACGAATCATGAAGGAACTGAATTTTGCAAAAATGTCACCCCAGGATATTCTTCTGATGACAAACATGGACTGTTCCGAACTATATTTTACAGACGGAACAGAAAAGCTGCCGCCGCTTACGGAACTTCAAGACAGCAGGAACATGGCAATAGGAGATAATCAGTACTTTGTGGATTCCTATGAGGAGGAGGGAAGCTTTTTCAGGATATATTATCTTCAGGACCAGAGTTTGCTGCAGCTTTTGCAGAAAAATATGAAGAACAGTATTCTGGTATTTATCGGAATCAGTATTCTGAATATTGTACTTGTTATGCTGCTGGGTTTTCGTTATATTCTCCACCCGCTGGAGGTACTGCTTGTGAAAGCGTTCGGGGAGATTGAAAAATCAAATCTGTCCTACCGTATTCCGCTTACCAACAAGGACGGTGTGTTTTCGGATCTTTACAGGAAGTTTAATTATATGGCGGAACGCATAGACAGTCTGGTTTCAAAAGAACTGAAACAGCAGATTCTTGTCAATAAGGCTAATTTCAAGCATCTTCAGGCACAGATTAATCCTCATTTTATGTACAACAGTTACTTTCTGCTTTATCGTATGATTAAGAGCGGTGACCGAGAGAGCAGCCTATACCTGTGTGAAAACCTCGGGCACTTTTTTAAATATATTAACAGAGATTCGGGAGATGATAAAAGACTGTCTGATGAGGTTAGTCATGCGAGAGCCTATGCAGTGATACAGGGTTATCGTTACAGGGGACTCATCAGCATTGATTTTCAGGAACTCCCTGAAAAATATAATTATATCATGGTTCCGAGACTTGTGATACAGCCTCTGTTTGAAAATGTATTTAAGTATGTGATTGACGAAATGGATGACGATGAGAAAATCATCCTGCGGGTGGGATACCATGAAGAAGGGGAACATCTGGTGATCTCTGTGGAAAATTCCGGAAATATACATGAAGAAGAGCTTTGCCGCATCAGGCAAAAGCTTCAGGAGCCGGAAAAAGAAGAAAATATTACAGCATTAGTGAATATTAATCTGCGGTTAAACGCGTACTTTAAGGAGGATCAGTCCGTCCGTGTTTTAAAATCAAATCTTGGAGGACTGAAGGTGGAAATCAGAGTCAGATTATGAGGGAAAAGATGAGGGAAAAGGAAACGCAAAACAGAAAATACAAGCTTCTGGTGGTAGATGACGAGCCATTCATATCCGACAGCATGAAAGAACTGTTTGAAACGGAGCTGGGAGATATTTTTGAAGTGTTCAACTGCTATCATCCCAAGAAGGCACTTCAGATTTTTGAGTACAGACTTCCGAATCTGGTGGTCAGTGATGTTAAAATGCCGAAAATGACAGGGATTGAGATGGCAGAAAAAATGAGAAAAATAAAGCCGGACGTGCATGTTTTGTTTTTGTCCGGATATGATGAATTTGAACTTGTATATTCGGCCATCAAACAGAATGCAGACGATTATATTCTGAAAACAGAAGGAGATGCTACTATTCTTGCGGCAGTCAGGAAAATGGCAGAACTGATTAGACATGAAAATCTGTTTATGGAGGAATACGAAAGCTCGCAGAATAAAATCACATATATGGAACCTGTGTTTAAACAGCAGGCTTTGGTTCATATACTGGATGGAAGTATTGTGTCCACAGAGGATTTTGACAAAGTGATGGCGGATTTGGAGAATCCGCTGCCTGTAAAAGGGCAGCTTCTTCTGCTCATCGGAAGCCTGAAGGAAAAGGTATCCCAGAAGCTGCAGGAAAATATTCTGGAAACAGTTGAACAAATGCTGTACAAGGCATGGGATGAGAAAAAAATCGGATATATCCATAAAGTTATGTACAGGGATTCTTTTGTCTGGATGCTGGAAACAGGGGAAGAAGAACTTTCGGGACTTCTGTTTGTGACAGTTCTTGATATACAGAAGATAATACAGCAGAAGCTCAGTCTTCAGATGCGGTTTGTAATTGCAGAAAACGGAGTTTTGTGGAAAGAATTGAATCGGAAGTATAATGATCTCTGGTATGAAATGCAGGGGCAGGTACTCAATGAAGACAATAGTGTTGTAATGGAGAACAGGAAGGAAGATGCTGCTGAAAAGTTCAATGGAGAGAGTGTGGAGGTTGAACGGATATTTTGTGCCTTGACGGAAAAAATCAGCCTGCTGGAAAAAATACTTTCTCAGGAAAACTTTGAAGATTTCTGCATAGTACAGGAGGAAATTCTTCAGGTACTGGAAAATTCCAGACGTCATTCCATGTATGCATTGGAGCTGTATTATTCTCTGGGAAATATGCTTGTATCGTATATCAACAGAAAAAATATCCGTATGGAGCTTGCATCCAGGATTCAGCTGGTGGAGCTGTTTGACCCGGGGGCATTTGAGACATGGAAAGAAGCAGCGGATTACATTAGGAAGCTTGTACAGGTAATGAAAGAGTTACATGAGATTACAGATCAGAATACCCAGATTACAATTAACGAGAAAATTAAGGCCTATATTCTTTCGCACCTTTCGGAAGAGTTATCTTTGACAGTGATCGGACAGGTAATGGGATTTAATCCGGTTTATTTGTCAAGAGTGTTTAAGCAGTATGAGCATATCAGTATTCGGGATTATATTGAAAAGCAGAGAATAGAGCTTGGAATGCGGCTGATTAAAAATTCACGGTTGAAAATCTATGAAGTGGCTGAAGTCTGCGGCTATCAGAATCCGGCGTATTTTATTAAGATTTTTAAGGAACATTATGGCATAACACCTCAGGAATGCAGGAAAAATAAAATGTAATCATACAAAAATACTAACTTTTTTGTTGTAAAAGTAAAAATTGTTTTATATACGCCTTTCCATGGAATTGATAAACTGTAACAAGAAAAGGAAGGGAGAGCTGCTATGAAAACTGTTACGAAAAAGAGAAAAAAGGGATGGTTTAAGAAGGAACTGCCGTTCCATGTAATGCTGCTGCCGGCGGTTATTATTACCATTATTTTCAAGTATGTGCCGTTTGCAGGAATCAGTATGGCATTTGAAGATTACACACCGCTGCGGGGGCTGTTCGATCAGAAGTGGGTAGGATTTGAAAATTTCAGATATTTGTTTTCACTTCCGGGATTCGGAAGCGTAATCTGGAATACTGTTTTTATTGCAGTTTTGAAAATGGTAGGTAATCTGATTTTTCCTGTCGTAATTGCACTGCTGCTTAACGAAGTGAGGGCAAAAAAATACAAGAAGACTGTACAGACGGTACTTTATCTGCCGCATTTTATCTCATGGGCAGCATTGGCGGGTATTTTTATTGATATTCTTTCACCATCGGGAGGAATGGTCAACAATCTTCTGAACAGTATGGGAGTGAAAGAGGTGTTCTTTCTGGGAAATGCAGACGTATTCCCTTATACTATGGTATTTACTGATGTATGGAAAGAGCTTGGCTGGGGAATGATTGTTTACCTGGCGGCGATCACGGGAATTGACCCGACTTATTATGAGGCTGCAAGAATGGATGGTGCAGGACGGTTTAAACAGATTCTGCATGTTACGATTCCAAGTATTCTGCCGATGATTCTTCTGATGATGGTATTGAGTGTCGGCAATGTGCTTCAGGCGGGATTTGAGCAGGTTTTTAACCTATACAGTCCGCAGGTTTATGCTACCGGAGATATTATAGATACCTACGTATATCGGATCGGTGTGATAGAAGCAAAATTTGATTTGGCAACTGCAGTCGGTTTATTCAAATCAGCAATCTCTTTTGCCCTCATCATGGTGGGATATAAGATGGCAGATAAACTGGCCGGATATAAGGTATTCTAACTAGAGGAGGCTGAAAGAAAAATGAAGATAAAAGAATCACCGTCAAGAAAAGTTTTTATGGTACTGAATTACATATTTCTCGGTATACTGGCAGTGTCCTGCCTTCTGCCGCTGATTAATCTGTTCGCTATTTCCTTCAGTGCAAGGTCTATGGTGGATGCAAATGCGGTTAGCTTCTGGCCGAAAGGTTTTAATACAGCAGCTTATGAGTACATTTTGTCGAACAAGCAGTTTTTTCAGTCCTTCGCGATCACTGTACTCAGGGTAGTCTTTGGATGGGCCATCAATCTGGCATTGATTATCCTTGTGGCTTATCCGCTGTCAAAGGATAACCCCAGAATCTTCAGAAGCAGGAAATATTATACGTGGTTTTTTCTGGTTCCTATGGTTTTTAACGGAGGATTGATTCCTACATATCTCGTAGTAAGCAAGATGCATATGGTGAACTCCTTCTGGGCACTGATTTTGCCGGAAGCACTCCCTATGTTCTGCGTACTGATTATGATGAATTTTTTCCGTGGTATTCCAAAAGCAATTGAGGAGGCTGCCCTGGTGGATGGTGCAAACTGGTTTGTGACTATGTGGAAAATCTATCTGCCGCTGTCAAAAGCTTCCCTGGCAACCGTATCACTGTTTCTGATTGTCAATCACTGGAATGCATGGTTTGATGGATTGATCTATATGAACCTTCCGGAAAAATATCCATTGATGACATATCTGCAGTCAGTTGTGCTCAAATTTGATATTACTAAGATTACATCTGAACAGCTGATGCTCAATCCGCACCTTGTAGATGTGACAGGACGAGGGATCAAGGGTGCACTGATTCTCCTGTGTACAGTGCCGATACTGATGATTTATCCGTTCCTGCAGAAATATTTCGTTGCAGGTGTAGTTATGGGAAGCGTTAAGGAATAAGAAAAAGCGATGTTAAACGGAGAATACGTTTAATATAAAAAAGAAGAGAATAAGGAGGCTTTTTATGAAAAAGAAAAAAATTTTGGCTCTGATGATGGCAGTGTCTATGGCAGGTTCACTTGCTGCTTGCGGAGGAGGAGACTCATCGAAAGGTACTTCAAAGGGAGGTGCTTCAGAAGGCAGTACAGAGGACGGGATGGTCGAGCTGACCTATATGCACAAATTGAATGGTACAGAAAAATATGTCGGAGACGATGATATCAACAACAATGTCTGGACACGCTGCTATCAGGATGATTTGGGAATTAAACTGAATTACACGATTGCCGCTGCAGGAGATGACTATACACAGAAACTTACGATGGCAATCGCATCCAATGAGCTTCCGGATTTAATGGATCTTCCGCCTGAGGAATTTTCAGAACTTGCAAATGCCGGAATGCTGGCAGATATTACAGATTCCTATGAAAAAGATGCGTCTGATCTGCTGAAACAGACGATTGAGGTGGATGGAGGAATACAGCTTGCATCTGCAAAGGTTGATGGTAAGCTGTACGGACTTCCTCAGCTTTCCGCAGCAGACGGAACTTGTGACCTTCTTTGGATCCGTACAGACTGGCTGGAAAATCTGGGGCTTAAGGCGCCGACGACAATGGACGAATTGATTGAAGTAGCGAAAGCTTTCCGCTATAATGACCCGGATGGAAACGGTCAGGATGATACCTGGGGAATCGGATTCCAGAAGGCGATTGTGTCTGAGGATGGAGCAAGTCCGGGAAGTTATGAGGGATTCTTTGCTGCATATGGTGCGTATGCAAAGGCATGGGTAAAAGGAGATGACGGAAAGATTACATATTCCGGAATCAATAATGGCATCAAGGATGCACTGACGCAGTTGAATCAGATGTACGAAGACGGTCTGATTGACCCTGAATTCGGTGTTAAAGACACAGTCAAACTCGGTGAGGATATTTCGGCCGGAAAAGTAGGTATGTTCTACGGACTGGAAGGAATGCCGTGGGGAGCATGCAAGAGCAACATCGAAAATAACCCGGAAGCAGAATGGCAGTGTTATCCGATTGTATCTGCAACAGACGAACCGGCAAAACCGATTACTTATGTAAGAATCAGCCGTTATTATGCAGCGAATGCAAAATGTGAACATCCGGAAGCACTTGTGAAAATCGCAAATGTATTCCAGGATAAGATTAATTCCCTTGATTCAACAGAGGAGACACTCAATACGTTTGGTGTAGACCCTGAAACAGGCATCAACTTTGCTGAATATGCAGCATTCGGAATGGACCCTGCAATTCAGAAATGTAACACATATTATAAAGAAATCAAGGACACACTGGAAGGAAACAGCAAAATAGAAGATATCCATCCGGAAGCAGCAAGATACTATAATGTAATCAAAACATACATAGATGGAGGAATGGATAAAGCCTCCAATTCACTTGGATGGAACTACTATAAATTTATCGGACCGGAAGGAAGCTGGAACACGATTATCAACGATTATAAAGCAAATGACAAGCTGGTTCAGTCTGCATTCTTTGGTGCACCTACACCGACCATGAGTACAAATCTGGTATCCATGGACAAGCTGCAGTCAGAAACTTTTGTAAACATCATCATGGGAACACAGAAGCCGGAAACATTTGATGATTTTGTAAAACAATGGAAAGAAATGGGCGGAGACACCATTACAGATGAAGTAAATGAATGGTACAAGAAGACTTTGGCAGATGTGGCAGAATAGAAAAGCAGAGCTGCTGAACGTTTTCTTACGGTCAGCGCAGTAAATGCGCAGACCTGCTGAATAGTTACGAACAAAATTACAATTGGAGGAGACATCGTGAAAGGAAACTATAATATTTTTTATACACCGGAAAAACAGTATCCGGGAATGCCGCATGGCGAAATGTGCGGAGACTTTATGCCTTTCTTCTGGAAGGGAGTGTACCATCTGTTT
>ERZ507155.120-NODE-120-length-12353-cov-4.55952_pt1 | contig 12353 bp, 10 predicted proteins | sample MGYA00513771_ERZ507155 | MGnify/ENA metagenome assembly ERZ507155
TTTCGCGTCTTCGGGCAAAATTATTCTTTTGGACGACAACAACAAGATCATCCTGGGGGAAAAATCAGAGCTTACAGACAAAGCGGATGACTTATTTGTAAAATGGGATGATTCCTTCCGTTATGAAATTGAGGGTGCGCCCTATCAGGTGATATACCAGGTCTCAGAGTATACAGGATGGAAAACCATAGGAATCCTTCCTGACAAAGAAATCAGTAAATCCCTTATGCCTCTGCAGACAGGAACCGCGGTGGCGGCAGTACTGGGTATTCTTCTGAGTCTGGCCCTGTCAGTCATTATGTCTTACTTTCTTGTCCGTCCGATCACCAGTACAGTGGGGGCACTGAAAAAGTTCTCAAAGGGCGATTTCAAAGTCCGCCTGGAGGAGGAGAGGAAAGACGAATTCGGAGAGATGAATCAGGTGTTCAATTCTACGATCCAAAAGGTGGAAAAACTGCTGGAAGAGATTGCACACAGCCGTGTTTTAAATAAAGAAATGGAATTCAAAGCCCTGCAGGCACAGATAAATCCTCATTTTCTGTACAATGCCCTGGATACCATTAACTGGATGGCACATAAAGAGGGCAAGGATGACATCTGTGATATGGTCAGTGCCGTGAGCAATCTGCTTCGTATCAGCATCAGCAACAAGGAGGCTGTATTCACAGTGGAAAAAGAGCTGCGGTATGTAAAGGATTATCTCTATATACAGAAGACACGGTACCGCAACCGCTTTGAAGTGGTCTTTGACATAGCCCCTGAAATCTATCAGCAGCTTATTCCAAAGCTCACCATTCAGCCTTTGGTGGAAAATGCCATTGTCCACAGTGTTGAAGTGAGCAGAGAGAAGGCGGAGCTCACAGTGAAAGGGCACAGAGACGGCGATGTGGTTCTGATCTGTGTCTCAGATACCGGAGTGGGTATGTCGGAGGAGACAAGGAAGGCACTGCTCATGGAGCCGGGCAGCGCGGACAGGCAGAATATCAATACAGCCCATACGGGACTGGGGGTCTATGCCGTACATCAGAGGCTGAAATATCTGTTTGGGGAAGGGTATGGGCTGGCTGTCCAGTCAAGTCCCGGAGAAGGGACATGCATCACAATACGGATTCCGTTCCAGATGAGTACAGATGAAGTTTACGCGCGGGCAGAAAATTTAGCGGATAGGAGGCCTGAAAATGGATTTGAAAGTCCTGATTCTTGATGATGAATATATAATACTGGACGGCTTGTGTTCCTTTCCCTGGGAGATGTATGGCTGCTGTGTGGTGGGAAGCGCGGAGGATGGCGCGGAGGGGCTGGAGCTTGCGGCCAGGCACCATCCGGATATTATTCTGAGTGATATTAAAATGCCGGGCATGAACGGGCTGGAATTTTCAGAGCAGGTAAAAAAAGAAAGCCCGGATACGGAGATCATCCTGCTGACCGGGTACGATAATTTTTCGTTTGCCCAGCAGGCACTGCGCATCGGTGTCTGTGAATATCTGCTGAAGCCTGTGAACTTTAGGGAGATGCATGCAGTCATTGAACAAGTCTGCAGCCGCATCCGCCTGCGCAATAAGCAGAAAAAAGACTATTCGGAAATGAGAAAAAAGTACCAGCAGACACTGCCCATGGTTAGAAGCAAGCTTATCTCTGATTTAATATACGGCAGGTTTCGCGATCCGGCTGACATGGCTGTGCGCATGGAGCTTCTCAATATCAGAATGGAACAGCACGTCTTTGTCTATGCCCGCATTACAAGCGCCGGGGATGGGCAGACAGCGGATCTGGAGCCGGGCCTGTATGATTTTGTGGTGTGTAATATCTGTGAGGAATTTCTGAGGCAGACCAGTGTACAGGTATATTCCGAGACAGACACCCTGGGATATTGTTTCATTGTGGTCTATCCAAAATCCATGGACGGAAGAGACTGTGTCAGCCACTGTGTGCAGGCCTGTGAAGAGATACAGAAAAATATAAAGGATATCACTATGGGGGATATTTCATTCGGGATCAGCCTTGCACAGACAGATCCCTACTCTGTAAACATGTCTTACAAACAGGCAGTGGAGGCCTGTGAACAGTGTGTGTACATGGGAGAGGATTCCAGTATACTGGAGTATACGGATGTTGCAGATGTGCAGATGAATACCTGGAATATCACGGAGGGGGAACGAAAACGGCTTTTTTCAGAAGTTGCAAGGGGAAATATTGAGACTGCCAGGAATTTTGCCGGGCAGATCTTTGAGGGGTGTGAGGAGCTGGATGTCATGCGGTATGCGGCTATGGAACTGCTCATCAGCTGCTTTCAGTATCTGGGAAATGAATCCCAGAAGTTTCGGACCGCTGTGGAGCGGACTTCTGTTCTGACAGAGAGTATTGAGAAGATGTATTCCTGCCATACACGCCGTGAACTGCTTGAATATCTGAAAAAGTCACTGGGTTTTCTGGCGGACCAGAACAGGGGTGTCAAGCTGGACAGGAACCAGCAGACCGCACAGCGTATTTTAACATATATTGAAGAGCATTACAGGGAAGACCTTTCCCTGGATTCCCTTTCCGAGTATTTTAAGATCAGCAAGACATATATCAACCGGCTGCTGAAGAACAATACAGGGAAAAGCTTTCTGGAAATCCTGCTGGACTGCAGACTTGTAAAGGCAGAACAGCTCATTTCAGAGAACCGATATAAAATATACGAGGTAGCGGAAATGGCAGGCTACCATGACCTGAGTTATTTCATACGGGTATTCAAGAAAAAATACGGAGTGACTCCCAATGTATATCGCAGGATATAGGAAAAATGTGCACACTTATAATAAAGTGTGTGCATTTTTTTTATTGTTTTGTTTCCGTATGTCCGGTTTTTACCACTTTTTTGCATATAGATTTTTCGCGTGTAAATTTATAATATGAGTATCAATAAAAGAGATACACAAACCGGTATTTCAAAGGAGGAAAGATATGAAAGTAAAAAAAATCGCAGCATTGGCACTGGCCGGAGTAATGGCATTTTCCACATTACTTACAGGATGCGGAGGGGAAAGCAGCTCCCAGACGGGAGAGACAGGAAAGAAGGCAGCAGATGCATCAGAAAAATCATCGGGTGAACGCAGGAAGATAACAGCGCTCCTCAGATGCAGTGAGACATCCACAAAATACATTATTTTGAAGAAACTGCTGACGGAGTTCAGTGAGGAAAAAGGATTGGAAGCTCCGGAGTTTGAGCTTGTCAGCAGTGATGCAGACTATGTGACAAAGCTGCAGCTCTACATCAACAGCAATGCGCTGCCGGATATTTACGGATGCGCCAACGGCGCTCTCTCCAAAGCAGCAAAAGATATAAATGCGATTGTGAATGTGGGGGAGGAGCTGGAACGTATTGGGGTGAAAGACAATATGAACGGAGCTGTGTATGACTTTTTCAAAGATGCAGAGGATGGCAATGTGTATCTGTTTCCGGAAAGCCTGAACTGTGAATTCTTCCTGTACAGGAAAGATATTTTTGAAAAATATAACCTGGAAGTGCCTGAGACATGGGACGATTTCCTGGATGTCTGCAGGACTTTGAAAGAGAAGGAAGAAATTCCGCTGATTGTGGCCGGAAAAGAGAACTGGCAGCTTATGAGATATCTCTCTTTTGCACCATGGCGCATGACGAAAGACCGGTTTATCATGGACTACATTGGGAAGAAAGAAACATTTTCTGAAAACACAGCGGCAAAAGAAGGCGTGAATCTGCTGTATACACTGGGAACAGAAGGTTATTTCCAGGGAGGATTTCTCAGCACAGATTACACGGCAGCTACAGACCTGTTCTTTGGCGGCACGGGCTGTATGTGGTACAGCGGCTCCGGTCAGATTTCACAGGCAAGCGACATGTACAGCAAAGGTGAGCTGGGATTCTTCCCGGTGCCGGATGTGGCAGGCCAGGAGAATATGGAGACAAATATTCCTATTCACGGCGGATTCGGTACAGCCTTCAATGCCCAGACCTATGATGATACCATGAAAGAATTTTTCCAGTATATGTGTGAAAATTATTCTGACTCCTGTTATAACGATGCAAAGGTGTTCTCGCCGTTCAATGATGAGATTCCTGAGGGATTAGATCAGATGTTCTACGATCTGCAGCCACTGTTTGAGACAGCAACGGACGCCTGGGTATCCTGGGATGACAAGCTGGATTCCGCTACCTTGACAAACCTGGTGGATGAGCAGCAGAAATTAGCACAGGGTAAAGAAAAACCTGAAGAATTTGAGGCGGCAGCAGACCAGTTCATCATCAATAACAGTAAATAAGAATTGCAGGAGACAGGTGCAATTTAAATATCAGGCGCCTGTCTCATTTTCTGCCTGTAAATGCCAAAATAAGGAGATTTTTCGGTAACGGTTCACGGAATGGACAGCAACATTTTCTCCCGGCATATGACAGAGAAAGGAAGATATTATGCAAAAATCGTTTGGACGTAAAAAAGTGATCATGATGTTCCTGCTGCCCGCCTTTATTGTGTATACCCTGTTTGTGGTAGTCTCTGTTGTCTGGGCAGGATACTACAGCCTTTTTGATTGGAGCGGAGTGGGAGAAAAGAATTTTTTGGGGATTCAGAATTACATACAGCTTTTTACAAATGACCCGACTTTTTGGGCGACAGTTGCCCACACATTGCTCTATACCGTCATCTGTGTTCTGATCCAGGTGTTCGGCGGGCTGCTGTTTGCCGTGTTTTTGAGCAGAGTGACAAAGTTTAGGGCAGGGCTGCAGACCTTGTATTATGTGCCGGTAGTAATCTCCTCAGTGGCTATCTGCCAGATATTCACAAAGCTGCTGTCTGTGACACCGCCGGGGGTCATCAACTCTGTGCTTGGTTTTTTTGATCAGAATCTTCTTTACATGGAATGGATATCCAATGACTCACTTTCCCTCCTTGTTGCGGCATTTGTGGAGGGGTATAAGTATCTTGGGCTTTATATGGTTATATTTTATGCCGCACTTATCGGCGTTCCGAAGGAACTGGAGGAGGCTGCGATCATGGACGGTACCAATGTGGTGCAGCTATACCGGCACGTGAAAATTCCGTATATCAGACCCGTCATCATCGCCAACTGCGTTCTGGTGCTGAACGGCTCTCTGCGTTCCTTTGATATCTCCTTCCTTCTGACAAAAGGCGGGCCAGGAAATTCATCGGAGCTGATGTCCACATATATGTATAAGCAGGCATTTTCCAGTATGAAATACGGGTACGGAAGCGCAGTCGCCATGGCGATCGTGGCGATCTGTCTGCTGGTTGGCTTTGTATTCAGAAGAGTTACGGAAAGGGGGGAGGAAGCATGAATATGAGGACAAAAAAAAATATCTTTACCGGATGCAAAGTGCTTGCAGCCGCGCTGCTGCTGGTTTTCCAGGTATATCCCATCTTTTACGTGATCATGTCGAGTATGAAGACAACGGAGGATTTCCGGCACCTGGCCTCCTATGCGCTTCCTGGGGCGATCAATTTCAGCAATTATATAAAAGTATTCACCACAAGTCCCATGCTGACTTACTTTAAGAATAGTATCATCATCACAGTTGGGGTGCTGATTCCGCTGCTTCTGATCAGTTTTATGGCGGGATTTGCTCTCAGTAAGATCCGATTTAAAGGGAATAAGAAAATATTATCCTATTTTCTTTTGGGACTGATGCTGCCGTTTCAGGTAGCGCTGATTCCGTTGTTTACTATTTTCAGCAAGATGAATATGCTCAATACATATCCTGCTATTATACTGCCGCAGATCGCGTTTTCTCTTTCCTATTCCATCCAGCTTTTTTACTCATTCAGCAAATTTCTGCCGGATGAGATTGTGGAGGCAGCCATTATAGACGGATGTACACCTATGAAGACATTTTTCAGGATCATTTTCCCCATGTCAACCAATTCTATCCTGACAGTGGCTACCATGCAGGGAGTCTTTACCTGGAATGATTTTATCAATGCCTATACCTTTACACGTTCTACGGATATGAAAACAGTGACACTGGGACTGAATGATTTTGTGGGATTTATGGGAACTACGGACTGGGGTGCGACTTTTGCTGCCATCACGGTAACTGTTCTGCCTACATTCCTGTTCTATTTTTTTACCAATAAATATATGTTAAGCGGACTGACAGCCGGTGCTGTCAAAGGCTAGAAAGAGAGGATTTTATTATGAACAAGCTTTACTATCAATTCCCGGATACCTGGTTTGGAGATTGCATGCCTTTTGGCTATAAGGACAAATTTTTCCTTTACCATCAGAGAGATACCAGAAAGCCGGGGCCCTTTGGCGAACCCTTTGGCTGGGACCTGGCGACTACCTCGGATTTTGTAGCGTATCAGGACTGCGGTGTGGCAGTGCCCAGGGGAACAGATGAGGAACAGGACCAGTTTATTTTTGCTGGAAGTGTGTTTGAAGCGGAAGGAAAGTTTCACATTTTTTATACAGGATACAACAGGGATTATCCGGCACAGGGAAAAGCGTCCCAGGTGCTGATGCATGCTGTGAGTGATGACCTGTATCACTGGACAAAGACACAGGAGGCGCTTACCTTCTGTCCTCAGGAGGGATATGACCCGGATGACTGGAGAGACCCTTTTGTCATCTGGAATGAGGAGGCACAGGAATACCTGCTTATATTGGGGGCACGTAAAATCGGGCCTAAGACAGAACAGACAGGACGCACTGTAAAGTTTACATCAAAAGATTTGAAAAACTGGGAATTCCAGGGAGATTTCTGGGCACCCGGACTATACACCATGCATGAAATGCCGGACTTGTTCAAAATAGGAGACTGGTGGTATCATATCATCTCTGAATACAGTGACAAAAATAAAATCATCTACCGCATGAGCAGAAGTCTTGAGGGGCCCTGGATCGCTCCGTTGGATGATGCCTTTGACGGCAGGGCCTATTATGCCGGAAGGACGTTCTGCCTGAATGGGCAGAGGATACTCTTTGGCTGGGTTCCCACAAAGGAAGACGGTGATGACAGGAAGAACTTTGAGTGGGCGGGAACCTTTGTGGCACACGAGATATACCAGCGCCAGGATGGAACTCTTGGCGTAAGAATACCGGAAACTGTATGGAATGCATTTGGGGAGCGGGAGTACATTTCCGATGTAAAACTGGATAGTCCCTATGCCAGGACAGAGAAAGTGCTTGCTGAGACATGCGGTGATCTGTATTCTTTTGAGGCTGATATTACCTTCGGGGAGGGAACCAGATCTTTTGGAATCCGTGTTCTGGAAAAGGAGGAGACAGCGCAGTCTTACCAGTTTATTTTCCCTGTAGGGGAGAATAGATATGTCTTTGAAAAGAACCCCAACTGGCCCTGGTTTGGGTGCATGAACATCGGCCTGGAACGCCCGATCACGCTTCGGGCAGGGGAGACTTATCATGTGCGGATGATACTGGATGATACTATTGTAACTCTGTATGTGAACGGTGTGGCTCTTAACAGCAGAGTTTATGAAAAGCCGGGGGATGCACTCAGCATATTTGTCACAGACGGCACCATGGAGGTAAGTAATATTTCCATTGCGAGAGGACTGGAGTGTGTTTGAAAATGAGTAACCGTCCAGACAAGCTGAACCGTTACGCATTCAGTCATTAAAATTTGCTTCGCGATGCACAGATATGGAGCATTCTGCTCCATATCGCGCTGGCCGCCTCGGAATTTTCATGCCCTCGGTCTGAAAACACCTCCCGGGACAATAGCATGTGAACGGCCGCAGCTTTTCCTTGCTTTACAGATAATTTGAAGGAATACTTTGGGTTTCGTATGTAATCTTAAGGAGTCTGACTACGGTTTTTTCCCGCTTTACAGATAATTTGAAAGAAATCTCTAATTTTATTATGTAATTTCAAAGAGCTCAATCAAGTTATTAGCTTGTTTTACGAATAATTCCGAAAAAATTTGGGGGTTTGGTATGTAATCTTAGGGGATTTGCTTGCTAATCCTCCTATTTTTACAGATAATTCCGAAAAAAATCTTGGGATTTATATGTAAATCAAGAAATTTAGCTGACAGGTGCCCTTTCTTTACAGGTATCATCTCAAACTCAGGTGCTTTTCATATGATATGTGAACTGTAAGTGCACAATCTGCAAATGCTGATTTTTATATGGTGTAATAAAACAGACTGTGCTATAATCAAAACAGAATTCCTCTGTCTGTGCGGAGGTTATATATGAATCAAAACAGAAAACTGGCACAACTTTTATTTAAGGATAATTTTATGTTCGGTGCAGTTATGGTGCATGAGGAAATCTGCCGTGATTTTCTGGAATTAGCTGTAGGCTTTCCAATCGAGAAGGTGGAGATCAGCAAAGAGAAAAGCATGATCTACCATCCGGAATACCGGGGCATACGGCTTGACATTATCGCCCGGGATGAAAACAGGACCCACTATAATGTGGAAATGCAGGTGGCAAAAAAATCCCATCTGGGAAAAAGAGCCCGATATTATCACAGCCAAATGGATATGGAACTGCTGCTGACCGGAGAAGACTACAGGGAACTTCCTGCGGCCTATGTGATTTTTATCTGCGATTTTGACCCATTCGGGCAGAAAAAGTACCGCTATACTTTTCAAAACATTTGCGCGGAGACAGGCTTATCCATTGCAGACGGAAGCACTACTATTTTTTTGAGCACATGCGGAAACAATACGGCAGAGGTGCCTGAAAAACTTGTTAAATTTCTTGAATTTGTCAGAGCCGGCGAGGCAGACAGTACCCGGGACTACCAGGACAGCTTTATCAGAAAGATCCAGAAGTCCATGGAGTATATCAGAAGCAGCCGGGAAATGGAGGAGAAGTTTATGCTGCTGGAAGAGTTATTGAAGGATGAACGTGCAGAAGGCAGAGTGGAGGGCAGAGCAGAAGGTAAAGCGCTGGGCAAAGCGGAATCTATCCTGCTTTTGCTGCAGGATTCAGGTATGATACCGGATGAACTCAGAAGCAAAATCCTGGAGGAACAGGATACGGATATTCTTTCAAAATATCTGAAGCTGGCGGCACGCGCGGAGTCAGTTGCAGAGTTTATAAAAGAAATGGATAAAATCTAAACGGCGTTTCAAAATTATCATATAAGGATGCTGCGGCCATTTGCCTGCAGCATCCCTGTCTTACAATTCTATGCCATATCCGGCATATGACAAACCCTATCATCAATTATATTTGTAACCATCCGGCCGTCAGAAGCATTCGCGGCATTTGCCTATGAAAAAACGCTTTGCCTCGGGGCAGATATCTGCTTCCGTTATTCTTATGTACGGTCAGTGCACAAAATGCGAAGGACCCGACCGGACAGTTACATATATTTTTATATGACGGGCAGAGGAATTCTGATAGCCAGTTTCCCCGAATTATGATAGTATAAAACTACACGATTGCCCCACAGCAGAATGCCGGGCATGATGGGTTGCGCCAGAAAATAGTATAAGAAAACAGTACAGGCATCACATAAGAAAAGGAGAATGCATATGATGAAAAATTACGTTACAGGACTGCAGCATATTGGAATTCCCACAAATGATATAAAGAAAAGTCTTGAGTTTTATGAAAAACTGGGATTTGAAAATATTTATCAGGTAAAAAACGGGGCAGAGACTGTGGCCTTCCTGAGATATGAAAATTTAACACTGGAAATATATGAAAATGGTGCCGCGTCGGAGCGTGACGGCAGTGTGGATCATTTTGCGCTTGACACAAAACATGTGGAAGAGCTGTATGAGAAAATGAAACAGGAGGGATATACCATGCTGACCCCGGGAATCAACAGTCTTCCTTTTTGGGAAAAAGGAATCAAATTTTTTATCATTGAAGGGCCGAACAGAGAAAGAATCGAGTTCTGTGAGATTCTGTAGGAGGAGATGGGTATGAAAAGAGCAGTATTTGGTATTGTGGGCGCCGGATGGAGGGCTGAATTTTTCCTGAGGGCGGCAAAAGAGCTTCCGGAATTTTTTCATGTGAGCATTGTGGTGGAGCGGAATCCGGAAAAAGCAAAACGGCTGGAGCGTCAATGGGGCGTTAAAGTTCTGCCTGACCTGGATGCGCTTGCCAAGTGCAGGGAAGAGGTGGAATTTGTGGTCATGTGCCTCTCCCCGGATGTGATGCCGGCGATGCTTAATAAGGCTTCTGATCTGGGCTTTTATGTGCTCAGCGAGACATTTGCGCTGAACTGCGCAGATGCCATTGAGGAGTATTATCACGGAATCGAGGACCCATCCAGAGTGCAGTTCGCAGAGCAGTATTGGCTGCGGCCCGCCCATATGGCGAGGATGGCTGTCATTGAGTCGGGAAGGATCGGCCGTGTGACACAGGCACAGATTTCCGTGGGCCATGGATATCACGGTGTCAGCCTGCTCAGAAAATATCTGGATGTGGGATTTGAAAACTGTGTGATTCGGGCATGGGAATTTGCCAATCCCATTGTGGAAGGCCCGGGACGCGCCGGATATCCTGAGAAAGAGCAGATCATACAGGACAGACAGCAGTTTGCAGTGCTTGATTTTGGCGGCAAATGGGGCGTGTTTGATTTTACGGAAGAACAGTATTTTTCAAAAATCCGGGGCAGCAGAGTGCTGATCCGAGGTGACAGAGGGGAAATAGAAAACAATACCGTCCGCTGTCTGAAAGATTACAAAACACCGGTGGAATACAATATGACAAGAAGCGGTTCCGGTATAGACGAGGGACTTGGTGCTCCGGTCATAGAGGGAATCCAGGCAGCCGGAGAATGGCTGTACCTTAATCCATTCGGAAGGCCGAGACTCAGTGACGAGGAAATTGCCGTAGCAGATACTGTCTGGAAAATGCATCAGTATGTATGCGGTGGTGAGAGTTTCTATTCCCTGGAGGAAGCCTGTCAGGACCAGTATCTTGACTGTATGATAAAAAGCGCAGTCAAGTCAGGGGAGAGCGTAAAGACCCGGAGCCATAGCTGGACAAAATAAGGAAAAGACAGGTTCAGCAGCCGGGAGAACGGAACAGTTCCCCATTTTGTATATAAAAGGAGCAGCAGCAATGGAAAAGAAAGAACAGCAGCACAAGCGCCGTGTCCGCTATAAAGGCACCCATCCAAGAAATTATAAAGAAAAATATAAAGAACTGCAGCCGGAGAAATACGCGGATACCATCCAAAAGGTCATTGAAAAAGGCAGTACACCTGCCGGAATGCACATTTCCATTATGGTAAAGGAAATCCTGGATTTTCTGCAGATACAGCCGGGGCAGACAGGTCTGGATGCAACCCTCGGGTACGGCGGACACACGTCGGAAATGCTGAAATGCCTGCAGGCAGAAGGCCATATTTATGCCCTGGATGTGGACCCCATTGAGATGGAAAAGACGAGAGATCGGCTGCAGAAAAAAGGATACGGCCCTGAGATACTTACCATCATACAGAAAAATTTCGCTGATATTGACCAGGTGGCAGAACAGGCCGGAAAGTTTGATTTTGTTCTGGCGGATTTGGGTGTTTCCTCCATGCAGATAGACAATCCGGACAGAGGATTTTCTTACAAAACGGACGGGCCTCTGGATCTGAGGCTGAACCCCCAAAAGGGTGTCTCCGCTGCGCAGCGCCTTAAGGAAGTGACCCAGGAAGAACTGGAGGGAATGCTGGTAGAAAATTCAGACGAGCCTTTTGCAGAGGAGATCGCCAGGGCTGTTATGCAGGAATTAAAAAAAGGAAATGAGGTGTCCACCACCACACAGCTTCGCAGAATCATCGAAAAAGCACTCTGCCGTGTACCCGAAAAGGAGCGGGAGGAGGCTGTGAAAAAATCCTGCCAGAGAACCTTCCAGGCACTCAGGATTGATGTGAACAGCGAGTTTGAGGTGCTGGAAGCCTTCCTGGAGAAGCTGCCCGATGTTCTGGCAGAGGGCGGCCGCGCGGCTATTCTGACCTTTCATTCAGGGGAGGACAGGCTTGTGAAAAAATCCTTCAAGCAGCTTTGCAAAGCAGGTGTATACAGGGAAGTATCCACAGAAGTGATCCGGCCGTCCGCAGAGGAATGCAGAAGAAATCCACGTGCAAGGTCTACAAAAATGCGCTGGGCCGTCAAAGCATAACAAGAAGCTTAAAGACCACGGCATGGAGATTCATAAGTAATTATGGCCTCCATGCCGTTTTTTGTAACATGGCTGTCACAACTCTTTTTTATCCTTTAACAGGATGGATGAAGTAAACGATTTGATTCCATACTGAGAAAGGGAGTATAAAAGAATTATGAAAATATTAAAGAAACTGATTTTCGCCGTTTGTCTGTTATTTCTTCTGACCGCAGGCTGTATCTTCTATGCATTTCGGAAGATCGGAAGAGCACACGTCTGAACTCCAGT
>ERZ507155.126-NODE-126-length-12086-cov-3.66894_pt1 | contig 12086 bp, 10 predicted proteins | sample MGYA00513771_ERZ507155 | MGnify/ENA metagenome assembly ERZ507155
CTTCCGATCTCTGCAGAAGACGCCGCCTGTGGAGACCCCTTACCGTCATGCACGAACAGAATTTGTTACGGCATGTACGATTGAAAAAATAATGAAGCTAATGCGTTGTGCCTTCCATCAGGCGGTACGCTGGGATATGATTGGCAAGAACCCTTTTGATGATGCAATTCTTCCGAAACGGGAAAAAAACGTCCGTGCCATCTGGACATCAGATATCATCCGCAAGGCCCTGGATAATTGTTCTGACGGCAAATTATATGTTGCTATCAATCTGGCTTTTGCCTGCTCTATGCGTTTAGGAGAAATTACAGGTTTACAATGGGATTGTGTCCATATTTCAGATCAGGATATAGCAAACGATAACGCCTATGTCTATATTGACAAGGAACTGGCCCGTGTTGACCAGAAGGCCATTGATGCTGTTGGACAGAAAGATATTATTTTTGTATTCCCCAGACTGATGGGCGGCAAATCTTCCACAAGGCTGGTTCTGAAAAAGCCAAAGACAGAGAGCAGCGTGCGTAAAGTTTGGATTCCTAAGACTCTTGCCTTGATTTTGCGCGACTGGAAAGAAAAGCAGGACACATTGAAGGAATTTATGGGTGTTGATTACATTGACTACAATCTGGTGCTGGCCCAGGAAACCGGACGCCCCTGTGAGGATCGCATTATTGGAAATCAATTCGAGCGGCTAAAAAAATCAGCCAATCTCCCAAATGTGGTATTCCACTCGCTGCGCCATTCCAGTACGACCTACAAGCTGAAGCTGAATAAAGGTGACTTAAAAGCAACGCAAGGAGATACCGGACACGCCCAGATTGATATGATTACGGATATTTATGCCCACATCCTTGACGAAGACAGAAAAATCAACGCCCAGAAGTTTGAAATGGCTTTCTACTCCAATCCTGATATGCGTCAGGTGGAACACCAACTGCAAGTGGAAAGTACTCCCGAACCCAACCCGGAAGCATTTATGAAGCAGCTGGAAGAAGCACCTCAGCTTATGGAGGCATTTACACAAAAATTTGTTGAGCAGTATGGAGAACATATTCTGGCCCAGCTTGCAAAGAAAATGACAAAGGCATAAAACAACATGGGAAAGCGCAAGACGATACGAGAAGCCGCGGCAGTGCAAATTAGCAAATTGATTGATTTTAAGATGTTTTTCAAAAAAACCGTTCGAGTACCACGGGGAAAATTGGATTTCAGGCGAAACAAAAGTATCCGTCAAAATCAGCTGAAAGTACAGAGCACATTCCAATCCTCCAGAGAAAAATGGACAAGGAAAATGCCGCAACCTCTTGCAGTTACGGCATTTATGGCGTCCCCGAGAAGATTTGAACTTCCGACCCCACGCTTAGGAGGCGTGTGCTCTATCCAGCTGAGCTACGAGGACATATGCAGTTTTTTAGGAGAAAGGAGAGAGCGAACTTACCTCACAGGACTCAGGTTATCTGATTATTAGGAGGCGGTCGCTCTATCCAACTGAGCTATAGGGACAGGATACCTTTTTATTTTATCACGTTCCCCCGTTTCGTCAAGAGTGCTTTTCCCTTGTATTTTCTACTATTCCAATGGGGATTTCCTTTGACAGTCTTTATCCGCAGGCAGTATAATATATGATTGAAACAGGATTTTGTATAGAAAACGAGGAAAAACTATGATTCCCATTACCATAACATATACCCCCTACGCCGAAGGGGTGAAAATCATCGGCGTCACAGGACGGGCGGCGGAAATCCGCATTCCCGACCACATTGGCGGCTTGCCTGTCATTGCCATTGCCCCCTATGCCTTTGCAGTGCAGACGGAGGCAGAAGCAAGTGAAACAGAAACGCCCGCCCAGCTTTCCCTTGTGGAAGGAGAGGACATGCCCAGAAAAGCACCGTTGAAAGAAGTCACCGGGGAAGCCTTGAAACGGCTGTATTTGCCGGACACCATCCGGGAAATGGGTGCTTATGCCTTTGGGGGATGTTCCGCTTTGGAGGTCATCCACCTGCCGGAACATCTGGCGGTACTGCCTGACCATGTTTTTGCAGGGTGTATTTCTCTGAAACAGATTGCCCTGCCGCCCCATCTTTCCGTCATTGAAGGCTACGCCTTTTATGACTGCCGCAGTCTGGAAAAACTGCGGATTCCTGAAACGGTGCAAAAAATTGGGGCTTATGCTTGCTACAACTGCCGGAAAATGGAGGAAATCAACATTCCCAGAGAAACCACCGACCTTGGCACTGGGCTGTTTTTGAACTGCGACAAGCTCACATCCATTTCCTTTGGCAGATGCCGCCATATTGCGGACTTGGTGGCAGTGCTGAACCACGAACTGCATCTGACCATGGATTTTGACGACGGAAACCGGGCAAAACTGCTCATCCCCGATTTCCAGTATGAATATATCGAGGACACCCCTGCCCGTCAGTTCCATCAAGTGAACTACGGCACAGGGCACCTGTTCCGTCAGTGCATCGGCAATTCGGACATTGATTTCCGCCGCTTTGACGAGCTGTTTTACCTGACCAAGCGAGAGGACGGGGCGCTGATGGTACTGCTTCTGACTATGTACCGTCTGGAATATCCCTACCGCTTGCAGGAAAACCGCAGACAGGACTATCTGCAATATCTGAAAGAGCATTTTTCCACTGCCTTTGGGTACTATTTGAACCGTGGCGATTTAGAGAAAATCCGCCTTTTTGCCCAGTGGGGGCTGATTACGGCGGAAAACATAGATTCCCTGCTGGAAATGGCAGGAGAAGCCAAAAAAACAGAAATCACGGGCTTTTTGCTGGAATATCAGCACGCCCATTTTGCCAAAAAGAAAAAATCATTTGATCTGTAAAGGGGGAAAATCATGAACGAAACCCATCAGCAGCTCATACAAATCGGCAGCCGCATATTAAGCGCCTCCCGCAATGAGCTTTATTTATCCATGCGGTTTCTGGACGTTGCCCTCAGCTCTCTGCGTTATGAAATGAACCTGTCCTCCCTTTATGTAGGGACGGACGGGGAAAAAATACTGTTCAACCCTCGTTACCTCATCCAACGGTATCTGTCCGACCGGGTGCTGGTGAATCGGGCATATCTGCACATGCTGCTTCACTGCCTGTTCCGCCACCCCTTCCATCAGGGCGACCGGGACGAGGAATACTGGAATCTGGCATGTGACATTGCCGTAGAATCCATGGTGGATGCCCTGCCTTTCAAATCGGTGCGTCTGGTGGTATCCGACCGGCGGAATGAATGGTATGACAAACTGCGGCGGGAGCTGAAAGTCCTTTCCGCCGAGGGCATTTACGAAGTGCTGCAAAAGGAAAAGCTGTCCATACAGGACTTCGGCAAACTGCAATTGGAATTCTGGGTGGACGACCATGTTTTCTGGGAAAAGAAAAAGGACGACGACCAGAATCAGGACGAAAACCAAGACGACAACAACGAACAGAACCAAAACGACCAGAACGACGAGCAGGAACAGCAGCGCAGACAGGAGTTAGAGGAAAAGTGGCGTGACATCAGCGAAAAGATGCAGACCAATCTGGAAACCTTCTCCAAGGAAGCTGGGGAAGAAGCCGGCGACCTGCTGCAATATCTGAAAGTAGAAAACCGGGAGCGGTATGACTACCGCCGTTTTCTGGAGAAATTCGTGACCCTCAAAGAGGACATGCAGGTGGATGACGACAGCTACGACTATATTTTCTATACCTATGGTTTGCAGCTTTACGGCAATCTGCCCCTCATCGAGGCTTTGGAATACAAGGAAGTGAAAAAGGTAGAGGAAATCGTCATTGCCATTGACACCTCCGAATCCTGTGAGGGAGAAGTGGTGCGCAAATTCTTAGAAGAAACCTACGCCATCCTGCGGCAGAACGAGAGCTTTTTCCATACCTTCCACATCCACATCATACAGTGTGATACGGTCATCCAGCAGGATAAAGTCATTACCTCCGCCGAGGAGATGGCAGCATACATGGAGGAATTTGACCTGCGGGGCAGCGGCGGCACGGACTTCCGCCCCGTATTCACCTATGTATCTAAATTGATAGAAGAAAAAGTCTTTCGCAATCTGAAAGGGCTCATTTACTTTACCGACGGCTGGGGGCAGTTCCCCAAACGCCGCCCGCCCTACGAAACGGCATTCGTCTTTTTCGACGAGGGCATGTATAACGAACGGGAAGTACCCCCTTGGGCAATGAAAGTTATTTTGGGCAAAGAAGATTTGGAAATTTCGTATAACAAGGAGTAATGCTATGAATATCAAACAGGCAAAGGAAGAAATCAAGCATGCCATTGCCGCTTATCTGGCAAAGGACGCTTACGGAGAATATAAAATCCCTGTGGTGCGGCAGCGTCCCCTGCTGCTCATGGGGGCGCCGGGTATCGGCAAAACTGCCATCATGGAACAGGTGGCAAGAGAATGCGGCGTCGGGCTGGTGGCATACAGCATCACCCACCACACCCGTCAGAGCGCCATGGGGCTGCCCTTCATCAGCCACAAAAACTACGGCGGCAAGGAATATGCCGTCACAGAATACACCATGAGTGAAATCATTGGTGCTGTTTACGACAAAATGGAAGAAACAGGGCTGAAAGAAGGCATCCTGTTCATCGATGAAATCAACTGCGTATCCGAAACACTGGCACCTGCCATGCTGCAGTTTTTGCAGGCAAAAACATTCGGCTCCCACAAGGTACCTGAAGGCTGGATCATCGTGGCAGCAGGCAACCCCCCCGAATACAACAAGAGTGTACGGGAATTTGACGTAGTAACCTTAGACCGTGTGAAGAAAATCGACGTAGAGCCTGATTTTGCCGCATGGAAGGAATATGCTTGGAAACAGGGCCTTCACGGGGCTGTGCTTTCCTATCTGGAAATCAAGAAAAACCATTTCTATGCCATGGAAACCACTGTGGACGGCAAGCGTTTTGCCACCGCCAGAGGTTGGGAAGACCTGTCCAACATGCTGCAGGTCTATGAGGAACTGGGCATTGCCGCTGATGAAACCCTCATCGTACAGTACTTGCAGCACAAGAAAATCGCTAAGGATTTTGCCAACTACTTAGACCTTTACGAAAAATACCGCACAGACTACCGTGTGGGAGACATTCTGGCTGGGAACTACACCAAAGGCGCTGTAGAAAAATTGCAGGAAGCGCCTTTCGACGAACGCCTGAGCGTGATGGGTCTGCTGCTGAGCCGCCTGACAGAAGACTTTACAGCGGCTTATGACAAAGATTTGCAGACCGTACAGCTGCACGGGGTACTGAAAGAAATCAAGGAGCGTTTCGCAAGCCCTTACTGTGCCGAAACTCCTTGGGAAACTCTCACAGAATCCTACATGGAAGAAATCCAGAGCAAGTACGACAGAGAAAAGAAAGCCGGACTTCTGGATAAACACAGCGCACAGGCATACCTTGCCACATTGCAGACCATGGAAGGCTATGTGCAGGCAGCCAAAGCCGCAGGTCTTCGGGAAAAAGACGACGTATTCGCCATGATGAAAGAGAAATTCGCCGATGTGGTGGAAGCTAGAGAAAACGCCATCTCCCACGCTTCCGAAGCACTGGACAACGCTTTTGCTTTCCTGGAAGAAGCCTTTGGCGCTGGACAGGAAATGGTCATTTTCATCACAGAACTGACTGCCAACTACTACAGCGTGAAATTCATCAGCGAAAACGGCTGCGAAAAATACTACAGCTACAACAAAGAGCTGCTCTTTGAAGAAAAGCAGAAATCCATACTGGAGGATATCGAAAAAGCAAAAACCATGGTGGATTTGCTGTTTTAAGGAATAAAAAAGATAGACATATAATGGATAAAGGAGCCACATTACCAATTGGCTCCTTTTTTATATATTTACCACTCACCATACGAACTTGTTCCTCATAAAGCAACTGATTTTTTACAAATATTGACAATCTATCATAAATTTGGTATGTTATAAATGTCAGCTGGATAGCAGACAGGAAAACACGTACCTGGATAGGTTCTGGAAATATAAGAATTCTGATTTTGTATTTTAAGAGCTAACGTGTACCGTTAGCTCTTTTTGTTTCCAGACCCATCAAAAAGAAAGGAGACAAACGCATGTTAAAGAAAAACACAAATGTCATCATCAAACTGGATTTTTCCACCGAACAAACCGTTGGAGAGATCGCTAAAATTGTCGGTCTTACCAAAGCCAAATACCTCATCCCCATCATTGATTATTTGGATTTGGAAGCAAACCCACGTTCTTCAAAAACCGGCTCTGTAACTGATGCAATTCAAGAATCCATTGAAACTGATCCAACTGTTTTTCCCTTTAAAACAAAAGGAATTTTACTTGCATCATCTCAATATGAACGGTTGGACAGAGGACGTATCAAAATAACCCCTGACAATCCTGAAATTGAAGGCATTCTGGATGGAGGTCATAATACTCTTGCAATTGGTTTGCACATTCTGAAAAAATCCATGGGATATAAAGGTTTATCCTTTCCTAAAGGTGCAAAAACCTGGGATCAATTCAAACAGTTGTGGCAGGAAAATCGAGATGTAATCGAAGATTATCTGGATGCTTTGAGAGCAGATCCAAACATTGGAAATCTCAATTTTTATGTACCCATTGAGTTATTAGTTCCACGCAGCACAGAAGATCTTTCTTCTGTAGAAGCATTTAAAAACGATTTGCTGGAAATTTGTGCTGCAAGAAATAATAATGTACAGCTTCAAATATCTGCCAAGGCAAACCAGTTAGGATATTTTGATACACTGAAAAACCTTATGGACAAGCATAACCCTGCCCTCAGCAACCGAATTGAATGGAAAACCAACGATGGTGGAGATATTAAAGCCCAAGATATCATTGCTCTTGCTTGGATTCCTTTGGGACTTATTACCCCCGTTAAAGATATAAACGGAAGAACACTTGAACCGGTTCTTGCACGAAATATTTATGCAGGAAAAGGAACCTGTCTAAAACAATTCGAACGGCTGATGAGTTCTCCAGATGTTACAGTCGAAACCAGTACAGACTATAAAAGAGAACTGAAAAACCTTGAAGTAAGCTCTGCATTTAAAATTACAGCTGAGCTTCCCGAACTTTATGATTATATCTATGGGATGTTTCCTGAAATGTACAATGCTGCTGGCGGAAGTTATGGAAGAATCACTGCCGTGAAGAAGCTGAACGAAAAAAGAAAAGATAAAAAAACTCCTTTTACGGAAACAAAAATTGAGACACTCAGTCCCGAAGGCTTTATTGTTCCACTGGTATATGGTCTTCAGGCACTAATGGAAAAAAGAGAAATTAACGGACGGAATGAAATTTGTTGGACACAATCACCTAAAGATTTCCTACAGAACAACCTCTCCAAAATTGTTTCTCATTATGCAGGAATCTTCAGTATGTGTGATTATGATCCTCAGAAAATCGGCAAAAATTCTCAAAGTTATGCACAGGCTTTAAATGGCTTTAAGATGGCTATTGCCGGTATTCTTTAATAAATCATAATTATTAAAAAGCCCTTGCTCATTTAAAAATGGGTAAGGGCTTTTCTTTCATAATATTTCTATACAGATCTAGTTTTTATTCTCTTGTGAACTCTGCCGCAATGGCGTTGCCGTCCACTTCGATAATCAGACGGAATTCACCAGTGCCGATGCTGCCGCAGAGATTTTTCCAGTTGATGGGCAGTTCTGCCGTTTCTCCGGCAGGTACCGCAACGGTTTCTTCCCCCCACTTGGCATTGGCAGTGCCTACAAATTCTTTCCAATTGCCGTCCGCGTCTTTCTTTTCCATATGATACGCATCACGATAATGGATTTCCGCGTCTGTGCCATTGGTCAGCAGGAAGGTACCGCTGGTAGCTTTCAGGGTATCTGCTTTCAGTTCCAGTGTCACGCCTTCCATTTCGTTGACTGTGGTAAACTGGGTATCAGGGTCGCCGCTGCATCCAGCAAATGCCAGCATGCACAACAATGCCAATAAAACCGCAATTCCTTTTTTCATTTCGTTTCTCCTTTTTTACTGCAATGTCTTTTCAATAAATGCTGCCAGTTCTTTTGCTGCTTTTTCCATACGTTCCATGTCTTTGCCTTCAATCATGACACGGATGAGAGGTTCTGTACCGGAAGTACGGATCAGCACACGGCCGTCTGCGGAAAATTCTTCTTCCAGTTTGGCAATGGCATGACGGATGGCAGGGACTTCCATATAAGTGTTTTTCTTTGCGTTATTAACGCGGGCATTTACCAGCACCTGAGGCATCACTTCCATGGCTTTTGCCAGTTCGGATGCCTTTTTGCCTGTGCGTTTCATAACGGACAGCAGCTGAATGGCTGTGAGGATGCCGTCACCAGTGGTGTTATGGTCCAGGAAAATGATATGACCGGACTGTTCCCCGCCCAGATTGCGTTCCGCTTCGATCATACGTTCCAGAACGTAACGGTCACCAACGCCTGCCTGTTCAATGGCAATGCCTTTTTCTCTGCCCATCATGGTCAGACCCAGGTTAGACATAACGGTACCAACGATGGTATCGTTTTTCAGTGTGCCTTTTTCCTTCATATCCAAACCGCAGATGGCAAGGATTTTATCGCCGTCGATGAGTTCGCCGTTTTCGTCTACAGCCAGGCAGCGGTCTGCGTCGCCGTCGAAAGCAAAACCGATGTCTGCGTTATTTTCTTTTACAAATGCTTTCAGGTCTTCCATATGGGTGGAACCGCAGCGTTCGTTGATGTTTGTGCCGTCTGGTTCGTTATGGATGATGCAAAGGCTTGCACCCAGATTCAGCAGTGTGATGGGAGCTGCTTTATAAGATGCGCCGTTGGCACAGTCCAAAGCTACTTTGATGCCGCCGAATTTTTCCTTTGTGGTGCTGCCAAGGAATGCGATGTAATCATCCAGCGCATCTTCTGCCACAGTATGGGTACCGATGGATGCCCCTGTGGGAGAAGGCAGGATTTCGGGATGACTCAGGATGATGTTTTCGATTTCATCTTCCAGATCATCGCTGAGTTTATAGCCCTGGCTGTTGAAAAACTTGATGCCGTTGTATTCCACGGGGTTATGAGAAGCGGAAATGACAACGCCTGCATCCAGACGATATTTCCGTACCAGATAAGCCACTGCAGGTGTGGGCACGATGCCTGCCAGCACTGCGTGAGCGCCTACAGAGCAGATGCCTGCCACCAGAGCCGCTTCCAGCATATCACCGCTGATGCGGGTATCCATCCCCACCAAAATGCGGGGTGCATGTTTTGTTTCTTTTGTCAGTACATAAGCGCCTGCACGTCCCAGCTGGAACGCCATTTCCCCTGTCAGTTCCGTATTTGCTACACCGCGGACACCGTCCGTACCAAATAATCTACCCATATTCTGTTCAAACTCCTTATTCTTATTTTCTCATATTTTTTATGATTCTGTATCTGATTCATCGCTGCCGGCAGCCGTCACTTCTATGGTAACGGTGCCGCTTTCTGCCGTAATACCGCTTGGCAGGTTCCAATCGATGGAAACGCTATGTTCGCCTTCTGTCAGTGCGGAAACATCGATCTGACCTGACAGGTCACTGCCTTCCACTGCTGCCAACTGGCTAGCTTCACCATTGATGGAAACGGAAATGCTATCCGGCAGATGATACTGATACCCATCCTGGGTATTGGTCAGGTGGATCTGGTCAGAAGAAACCGTCACGGTCTTTTCTTCCCCTCTGTCCACATGGACAAGAACCTGTACCACAGCACTGCTGCCTTCTTCCAGTTTCACCCCTTCCGGCAGATAATCGGAAAGCTGGAAGGTATGGCTGATGGAGCTGGTTGCTCCACTGACGTCGATCTGATCCAAAGAGATCACATTCAATTTATCCAAATCTTCTTTTGCGCCAATGACAGAAACGGTCTTCGGGGTGCATGTGATTTCCCCCATATGATAGCCGTCTGCCGGGCTGCCTGTTACGGAAACTTGAACGGGCACCTGTTTTGCCTCGTTCAGACTATAGGAAACGGTGACCGTATCAACGGAGAATGTAACGCCGTTTACGGTATTGCCGTCTTTGTCATAAGCGACGGGTTTCACCTGCAGATCCATCTGCTGCACCGCATCTGCCGCATTGACAGGCAGGCGCACTGCCACAACGCTGTCCACAGCGGATTTTGCCCCTTTGACCATGATGGTTTCCGGGATCAGTTCTGGTGTTGACAAATGGGTGCCTTCTGTCACTTCCCCATTCAGGGAAACTTCCAGAGGGAATTCCTTTGCCGCCAGGGTTTCCACCTGAATCTCCACACTGCCGGGGACTTTGCTCTCTACGGTATATCCTGTAGCGCCGCCGCCAACGGAGGTATCTACAGGCAGTGTGATGGTATCACCGTCCTGGGCATAAGTCAAATCCGACAGATCCACACTGGCAGAAATCAAATCTGCCTGCCGCTGACTGAGCCGATCCAGTGCCGTTCGCTGGGCTTTGACCTTGATGCTGACCTTTGTATTGGTCAATTCTTCCCGATTGGCTACTGTAAGTCCTCGGGCAGTCAATGTTTCTTCTCCCACCAATTGCAAAGTGGTGCTGTATGATCTTGTATCAATGGGCTGATTGATGCTGATGACCATGAACCACATGGTAGTGGCTATTGCCACGGAAAGCAGTTTCCAGCCCAGGTCTTTCATGAGCAATTCTTGAAATCGTTTCATTTATCCTGCCTTCCTTTCCAAATCGCCAGTTTCTTTTTGGCGGATTGATGATCCTGTTCGGAGATCATGTTTTTCAATTGTTCCGGCGTCAAATCCCGATAAAGAACGCCGCCTCTTGCAACGGAAATCTTCCCTGTTTCTTCGGAAACGACGATAACATGGGCGTCAGAAACCTCACTGGCACCGATGGCTGCCCGGTGTCTGGTACCCAGTTCCATGCTGACTTCGTTGCTGTCTGTAAGCGGCAGGAAACAGGTGGCCGCTGCCACACGGTTCCGCCGAATGATCACCGCCCCGTCATGAAGGGGGGTGTTGTGTTCAAAAATATTGATGAGGAGCTGACTGGACACGATGGCGTCGATGGGGATGCCTGTTCTTTCCAGATCGCCCAGAGGCACTTCCTGTTCCATAAGGATCAGAGCACCTGTTTTTGCCGCGCCCATTTTGTCCGCCGCTTTGACGATTTCGTTTACGGTGCGGGCTGCGGCTTTTTCATCCCCGGCATCTTCGCCGCGGGTGAAGTAAGAAAAGATCTTTCCTTTGCCCAGCTGTTCCAGAGCCTTTCGCATTTCCGGCTGAAAGACAATGAGCAGAGCAATGATACCCATATTGATGGTATTGGAAAGAACGAAAATGATGGTATGTAATTTCAAAAGGGCTGCCACCGCCGCAAAGGCAAAAATCACCAGTATCCCTTTGAAAAGGACCCAGGCACGGGTTTCTTTGATCCAGAAAATGACCTTATAGATGATATATGCCACAATCAGGATATCCAGCACATCCGTTATGCCAATGGACGGACGTACAAATTCTGTGATGCCCAGACCACTGAAAAAGCTGTTCAAAAAATCCATTGTATCACACCCGATTCTTCTGATTCTAATAAAAATTGGTTCCAAAAAGCCGATACATCATCAGTATATCATAAAGTGGAACAAAAGTGTGACTCTCTTGAAAATTTCAAAAAAATTTATGATATTTTTTTGTCAGAGAACACAGAAGCAGAAAAAGATGCCCCTTTCAAACGACCCTTTGGACATGAAAACACCCCGCAGGGCATCCAGTCCAACAAACGGGGTGTATTTTTCTATTCTAGTCGCTGACAGCAGCGTGTTATTTCTCGTCTTTTTTCATATACCGCCGGCTAAATTCCTTGGCACTCATGGGCTTATCGTAGAAATATCCCTGTCCAAAATTACATTTGAGCGTCTGTATCAGTTCTTCATCCTCCTGGGTTTCAATGCCTTCCGCAACGGTAGCAATGCCCAGTTTCCGGGCGAAGCTGACGATCTGCTCCAATATGATATAGCGGCGTTCTTCATCCTCTTTGGAAACCTGCCGCAAAAAGCCCCGATCCAGCTTCAATTCGTCGATGTTCAGCTGATACAGCATATTCAAAAGATCGGAAGAGCGTCG
>ERZ507155.130-NODE-130-length-11802-cov-3.98681_pt1 | contig 11802 bp, 10 predicted proteins | sample MGYA00513771_ERZ507155 | MGnify/ENA metagenome assembly ERZ507155
CGTCAGAACGGTCTCCTTCCCGCCCTTGGACAGGACGGAGATCAAGGACTTTGCGGTATCGGAGCTCGGCCGCTTCAACTTTTCGCTGTCCAAGACGGCGTGGGATTGCTTCTTCGAGCGCATCTCCGAAGAGAAGAGCGACGGCAAGTTTTACGGCATCAATACGATCAAGAAGGTCGTCAGGGAGCTCGTGTACTATAAGCAGCTTCAAAATGCCCGCTCCAACAAGACGGAGACGGTCATCGGCAAGAGCGACGCAAAGAGCATTTGTGCCGATACCCCCGATAAAGAGCTCACGGGGCTTGAGCAGCTTTCAAGGCTCGTGGGCAGCGAGAGCATCAAGAAGCGGATCGAGGAGATCGTCGCGCAGATCGAGCTGGCGATGCAGGACGATTCGATGGAGCGCCCCTGTCTGCACATGCGCTTTGTCGGCAACCCGGGCACCGGGAAAACGACGGTCGCGCGGATCGTCGGCAAAATTTTGAAGGAAAAGGGCGTGCTGCGCGTCGGCAACTTTTACGAATACGCAGGGCGCGACTTTTGCGGCAGATACATCGGGGAGACGGCGCCCAAGACCGCGAGCATCTGCCGTGACGCATATGGCTCGGTGCTGTTCATTGACGAGGCGTATTCCCTCTACCGCGGCGATGAGGACTCGAAAGACTACGGCAGGGAGGCATTGGACACGCTGATCGCCGAGATGGAAAATCACCGCAGCGATTTTGTTGTGATCATGGCGGGCTATACCGACGATATGGACAGGCTGATGGCGGGAAACGCAGGCCTTGCAAGCAGGATGCCGTATACCATCGAGTTCCCGAACTTTTCGCGCGAGCAGCTGTTCGAGATCTTCTCTCGTATGGCGAAGGAGAAGTTCCGCTGCGAGGAACAGCTGTTTGATGCGGCGCGCGAGTACTTTAACGGCCTTTCGGACGAGACGCTGCTCGCAAAGGAGTTCAGCAACGCTCGCTTTGTGCGCAACCTCTTCGAGCGGACCTGGGCAAAGGCGTCGCTTCGCTGTCAGCTCGGCGGCAGCAAGGAGGTCGTGCTGAAGAAGGAAGACTTTGAGCAGGCAAGCGCCGATAAGGAATTTTCGGCAAAGGCGATCAAGAAAACCAGGCTTGGTTTTTGAAATATGATTCGGAGGTTAGTATGATGGACAACAAAAATCTGAAACAGGCTCGGGCGGCGTTCGTCTCGCTGTGCAATGTCCTCGATGCAGACGAGTGGCATTACGAGAAGGACGCAGACGAAATGGAGATCGACTGCACGGCTCAGGGCGACGATCTTCCGATCCCCATCAGGATCCGGGTGGACGGGGAACGGCTTTTGGTCAGCCTGTATTCCCGCCTTCCCTTTACGGTTTCGGAGGACAGGCGGCGCGAGATGGCCGTTGCGGTCTCGCGTGCTAACTACAACATGGTCGACGGAAGCTTTGACTACGACATCTCTAACGGATACATACTCTTCAGGATCACTGCAAGCATACGGGAAAGCCTCATCGGCGAGAACGCGCTGAGATATCTCGTTTACTGCGCGTGCAATACGGTGGATAACTACAACGATAAGTTCCTGATGGTTGCGAAAAGTGCGATGACGTGCGACGAGGTCGCGCAATTTATTGATTAAGGAGAATACGGACATGGCTGATGAAAAGATCAAACAGGCGAACATCGTTTACAGAACGCTTTGCAAGGCGCTCGATGAGAGGGAATGGAAATACGCCGAGCATCCCGAAGACCTGGTCATAACCTTCACGTATACCGGGGAGGATATTCCCATGGAGTTTGTGATGGCGGTCGATGCCGACAGGCAGATCGTCAGGATGCTTTCCAGACTCCCCTTTAAGTTCCCGAGCGATAAGCGCGTGGACGGCGCGGTCGCCACATCGTATATCAATTACAAGTTGGCGGACGGGAGCTTTGATTATGACTATACAACGGGTGAAATTCTGTTCAGGCTTACGGCTACCTTTATCGAAAGCATCATCTCCGGGGATCTCCTGTGGTACATGGTGGTGTGCGCCTGCGGGACCGTGGACGAGTACAACGACAAGCTCCTCATGGTGGCGAAGGGGATGCTTCCCATCGAGCAGTTTATCGCGAATGGCTGATAATACATCATATTTTGCAGATCGGCGGCTCTCAAGCAGGGCCGCCTGCAATACTTTTTTCAAGGAGGCTCAGGGAAAGGTATGCCGCGCAGGTTTATCGACTGGGAAAAAACGGGGAGAGCTTTGGAGCTCCTCAGAGGGGACAACCTCAATCTGAGAAGGTATGTGTGCCATGAGCTCAACTGCGAGAACGGCAACTGCTCGGGCGACTGCAGCACCTGCACATACGACATGGATAACCGTATCAGCCGCTCCGAGCTCGGAAGTGTGTTTCATGTTTCGGAAAATGTTGTCGCCAACTGGGAGCACGGCATAACGCCTGTCGGCCTGGACGATCTTCTGTTTTACTGCGAGATCGCACAAGTCGCCTTGGAGGACATCATCGCCTATCGTTGAAAGGACGCGGGACGCCCTTGTTCCCGGATATAAAAGAGGGGATATTCAATAAGTTAATATCATTTGAGAAAGAACTTGTATTTTTTACAGGTTCTTCTCTATTTATGCGGGATGCCCGTACGATATGCTGCGTCTTCGGTTGATTGCGGTGCTGCGAGCCCTTATAATAGAGAGCAGCCGGGGAAAAGGAGGTGTGTTTATGAATTATATGGCAGAAAGAAGCTTGTTTTACTACTTCCTCATGGGGGAGATCGGGCAGGCGGATGTCGGCGTCTTTGGGACCGTCGCCGCGATGTTCGGCGCTGTGCCCGAGCACATCTCGCGCTATCGGGCGCTTCTGGGAGATCCCGTGTTGAACGAACTGCTCTCCATCGATGACATCGAGGCATACAGGAGCTATCTGAGAGGATATTGCCGCGAGGCCGATTGCTTCGGTACTTCCGGGGAGGAGAGCGAGGTGTTGGACGTCAAGTCGCTCGCGCTGCAGAAGGCAAGGCAGCTCTTCGGTGAGGGCGGCACCAAGGCTACACGGCGCTATGCCCTCTCGCAAATTTACGAACGCGATCGCACGGCGAGCGTGCTCTATGCGCTCGAGCTTCTCCGCTTCTTTCCGGGTGAGCTGGTGACGGCATATGCCGAGAGCATCCTCGAAAGGGAGTTCGATGAAGGGAAGAACAGCGATGCGGGGCTCATCCTTCTGTCGAGGCGGGAGGAGCGCGCTGCGGAACTGGCGGCAAAGCTGAAGAGCTTGCCTGAGATCCTGCTGCGTCCGGACGTCGTAAAGGAACTTGACAACATGTATGGCGGCAAGGACCATGCGGGTCTGACCGCGAAGAATACGATCGGATTTTAAGGAGGGAAATATGAAGGTCAATCCCCCGTTGATTGAACGTTGTGCAAAGGGCATCCCGGGCGAGCAGACCGTCCTTTGCGGCATCAAAGACGTTGCGAAGGAGAACGGGTACAGCGTGCACGAAGCATTTGCGGAGCACCCCGTCGGGATGCCCGTATCGGCGTACAGGGACGGCTCGGGCGCCCTGCAGGTCGTGCAGCGGGACGGACTGTGCCACGCGCTCGTCACGGGCTCTACCGGCTGCGGCAAGTCTATGCGCTGTCTCGTCAACCTCTTGTTCAACCTCGACGGACGCCATTCCGTCATCGTGAGCGACATCAAGGGCGAGCTCTACCGCTGCACGGCGGAATATTTGAAGGGCGTTTACGGCGAGGACAACGTCAAGTACATGGACTTTATTTGTCCCGAAGTCTCCGAGGCCCTGTTCAATCCCATCGCCTCGATCGCCCGGGCGTACCGCGATGCGGAACTCTTCCCGGGCGAGGAGCAAAGGCGGAGGGATGAGGCGCTGTCCGAGCTGAAGAGATTGTTTGACACGCTCTTTCCCATCCGTTCCGAAAAGGACATGAACTGGGACGAGGGGGCGCGCGGATTCATCTACGGCATTGCCGTCGGGCTGTTCGAGGATATGCTTCTTACGAAGGAGCAGGAAGAAAAGACCGGAAGGCGGCGGGTACTGCCCGATCAGATCAACTTCGAGGCCATTTCAGAGGTGTTCTATAGCTTCGAGTACTCGGATGAATTTCATGACCACGGCTTTTTTTCCTCCCGCGAGCAGGATGATCGCGCGTGGCGGTACGTCCGCGGCATCATAAACGATGCCCGCTCCACACGGGCGTGCTATCTGCAGCTCGTCGAAGGGTACCTCAATACATACAGCTATCCCGACATCCGCACGCTGACCCTTGCCGACAACTTCGATACGGGCACGCTGGGGGATACCCCGCAGGTACTCTTTCTCACCTACGATATCACCGACGAGCGGATGCGGACGTTCGTCAACCGCTATATCATCAAGTCGCTGGATGTGCTCAAGAAGAAGGCGATCGGGGCGGGTGCGCCGCTGAACGTGCCCGTGCTCTATTTGCTCGACGAATTTCCCACGCTGCAGCCCGACCCCATCTTTTCGACCATCTTCAGCGTCGGGCGGGGCTGGAACATCTTCATCACGGCCGTCGTGCAGGACTTCACGCAGCTCGAAACGACGTACTCGCCCGGGGTCGCACAGCAGATCCGCAACAACTGCGATCTCACGTTCTTCCTCGGCTCCAACGATGTGCATACCATCAGGTCGGTCAAAGAGCAGATCGGCAGACACATCATTCCCGATCCCGCGAGCTATCTGCGGGGGGAGGTGAGGTTCATCGAGGAGTACGTCGTATCCGAGGATGAATTGATGCACAGGCTCGTCCCGGGCACGGCATACGTCACCATTTCCTGCCATATGCCGCTGAAGGGCGAATTTGCACTCTACTACGAGTGCCCCGAATATACAAAATTTCAGTCTGCAGCGGTAAGACAGACGGCCATGATCGACTTTGATGACGCAAGGTATCATTACGATGTTTCATGGCTCAAAAAGCCGCGCAGACGCAGGGGGTTTTTGAATGACTGATACTCAGAAGAAAGTGTTGAAAGGTTTGATTGCGCTTGCGCGCGGCGAGCGCAGAGAGGCAGATATCTTTGATTTGATGTATGAGACCGGCTTGGCGTATCCCGCGCTCAAGGCGGCGCTCGATGAGCTCATTTCGATGGGCAGGGCGGAGGCGGTCGACATCAGGACGTACCGCCTTCCCGAAGGCGCCGAAAGCGGCCTTGAAGCGGAGATGAAAGCGGAGGGGGAGCAGGCGGAGAATGTTCCGATCGAGCCTCAGCCTTCCGAGGACGATTTTGAGGGGGACGACGAACCGAGCGAGGAGGATGACGAACTGTTCGACGAGGAGTCGAGAGCCTATCGGGAAATGCTTGAACGCGCCGATGACGACGAGTTCGGCGAGGCAGACGAGGAGGACGATGAGGAGATCGAAGTGGAATTCGAGGACGAAGACGATGAGGACGAGGAGCGCCGCAGTCGGGAGTACCGCGCGAAACGATCTCGGGAACTGTTCGAAGCGTTGAGAAAACTCAACGACTCCACCGACGGGCCCGATGAGCAAAGTCCCTCGCTTGCCCAAGAGTACACTTCCAAGGACGTTGACGACTTTTTGGAAAAATGGAAGGCCGAAGAGGCCCGCCGTGGGCGGGAAGAGTGGGAAGAACATCGGCGGCTGCTCGAGGGATTGACGCATGGAGGCCGCGAAGGCGCCGAACAGGCGCCCGAGGAAGTCTCCGAAGGGGAACCCGAAACCGCCGGGGTGCGGGCGGAGCTCTTGAAATTCTGCGCCAAGAAGGGAAGCATCTCCATTTCGTCCTATCTGAACGTCCGCCCGAACGCGGAGCCGCAGCTCGTGAAGCGTCAGCTCTCCGCCCTCTATGAAGGGGGCCTTCTCAAAAGACTGCCGGAGCCCGACATCTATGAGTCGGTGCTCCCTAAGGAAGTGTTTGAGGCATGCTTCGAGCTGGTGGCGTGCGCAAAAAAGGCGCGGAAAATGGCATCAAAGCCGCTCCCCGGAAGCAGGGCGTCTTTGGAGGGCGTCGAGCAGCGGGAGAACAGGCCGAGCTGTCTTGACATCATTCGCCGCGCGGATGTCCTGCTCTCCGGCCTGCTGCGCACGGGCAAGATCAAGACGCGGAAGAAGCTCATGAAAATGGTGGACGGCGCTGTCTTTGCCTGCAGGAACCTCGGGAATCTGTTGGAAGCGGCGGCATACCGGGAGATCTGGCTCGAGCTGGACGAGATGAGCGACGGCAGCTTTAAGGCGATGGTCAAACACTATCGCCGTGCCGACTGAAGAGACGAGGGCAGAAGGAGGACGGATATGATCTACGTTACAGGCGATACGCACGGGGAAGTCACGTTTCAAAAGCTCCCCGCGTTTGCAAGAGCCAACCCGCAGCTCACCAAGCGCGACTATGTCATCATCGCGGGCGATTTCGGCGGCGTATGGAGCGAAAAGACGCTCGAAGAAGACTTAAGGCCCTATTCCGAACTTCCCTTCACGGTGCTGTTCGTGGACGGCAATCACGAGAACTTCGACCTTCTCAACGCCTTCCCCGTCAGCGAGTGGCAGGGCGGCAAGGTGCATTTCGTGAGAGAGGACATCATCCACCTCATGCGCGGGCAGGTGTTTGAGCTGGAGGGGCATACCGTCTTCACCTTCGGCGGTGCGACGAGCGTCGATCGGGGCTTCCGCCGCGAGGGCTATTCGTGGTGGAAGGCGGAGCTGCCGACGGACGAGGATCTTAGCGAGGCGCTTGCCAATCTCAAGCGGTACAACAACAAGGTGGACTATATCGTCACCCATTCGTGCGGGGAGCGCGCGCTCATGTATCCGCCGCTGAGGACGCGCACCATTCAGATGGACGTCTATCCCGAGAATCAAATACTCTCCTACTTCGAGGACATCTTGGAGTACACGCACTGGTATTTCGGGCACTATCATCTGGACGGCCGCCTGAATGACAGGATGACCGTACTGCTCAATGAGATCGTGCCGTTGGGGGAGTAAGAGCATGACGGACGGCAAAACTGTTTTCTCGGGGAAGGAGAAAAAGTACGACAAGAACAGGCCGCACTATCCCGAAACGCTGATGACTTTTTTGTATGCCGAGGTCGGCTTTCGCGCAGACAGCGCGATCGCCGATATCGGCAGCGGCACGGGCATCTTTTCCAAACAGCTTTCAGATCGGGGAAGCACGGTTTTCTGCGTGGAGCCCAACCCCGATATGCGAAGCATCGCCGAGGAGAAGCTGTCTTCTTATGCCAACGTGACATTTACCGATGGCGACTGCAAAGACACGAAACTTGCGGCTCACTCCGTCGATTTCATCACGGCGGCGCAGGCTTTTCATTGGTTTGACGTTGAGGCGTTCCGACGGGAGAGCCTCAGGATCTTAAAGCCGAAGGGGAGGGTGGTGCTCGTGTGGAACAGGCGCGACGAGACGTGCGCCGTTCATCAAAGGACGGCGGAGACGCTTAGAAAATACTGTCCGGAATTTCATGGGCATGGCGGAGGCCCGAAGGACGAGGAGGGGATCGCACGTTATTTCGGCGGTGCATTTGACTACCGAGAGTTCCGGAATGACGTGTTTTACGACAGAGACGGCTTCATCGGGAGAAACCTTTCCGCCTCCTACGCGCCGCGGGAGGGGGAGAAGTCGTACGGCGCCCTCACCGACGCCCTGAGTGAAATCTTTGACGCGTTCTCGTCCGACGGCCGCCTTTTGCTTCCTCATATTACAGCGGTCTATTGGGGACGCCTCTGACGGACATGCGTCTTAAAAGAGATGGACTCGGTTGAGTGTCGAATTCATCTTAGAACAGCTTAGATCGGTTTTTTCAAAACCTTGGGGTCCCTTCGGATGTCCGGGCGCTAGGAGGATACAGACTTTTTGTATGAACGAAAATAAATTTCAAAAAGTATATTGCAAATGTGACAGATATGTGATACAATGTAAAAGGGAAATATGAATGGGCCAAGTATTTTACAGGCAAAGCAAGTTTAATAATGTTTTCATGCGAGTGCGGCGATATCGCTTGGGAGATTGTTCGCATGCAGGTATGCGCATATAGAGCAACAATGGGAGGACCCTATGAAAGTTCCTGATACCTACCTCGATCGGGCCGGGAGAAAAAACAATCAATATGTCTTTATTTCTTATTCTCACCAAGAGAAAGAGCAGGTGTATCCTATGCTGGAAGAGCTCTTTCAAGCGGGGATCAATTTTTGGTACGACAAGGAGCTGCGTCACGGAGACGTTTGGAATGAAGAGGTACGCGGCATCCTGAATGCACCGGAGTGCGTTGGCGCCATCTTTTTTCTGACCGATCATATCGCATCCAGCGATGCCATTTCTCAGGAGATACAGGCTGCCAATGAGTGCGCAAAGAACAGGGAGTTTGCGATTCTTCCCGTCCTGATCGATTTTTCTTCGTATGAGAATCTGATGCACCGCGTGCTTGAAAGCAACATCTCACACATCACGGACTTCGCGGCTCTCACAAAGGACGGCGCCCGTATCATGCTGATGAATGACGGGAAGGTGACGGACAGTTTGATCGGCGACTGCGAACAGATCGGCGCCTCCGAGAAGAATTATATCGAAATCCGCGGAACGCGATATTCCGTTTTGGATGGGGAGCGGGTGCATTATCATAAGCTCGGCAGCTATCCGAATAATCCATCCGGGATCAAGGCGCCCATTCTGTGGCGGCTGGTGTCGAGACGCGGCAATGTCCTGAAATTCGTCTCGCAGTATTGTCTTGATTTTGTTGAGTATAAGAGCGCTTGCTTTATCAGCCGTGCTGCCTTCGGTTTGGATGACCGCAAGGAGGTGCTCTCTCTGGACCTCATCGACAGTGCGACGATCGCAGAGAACGGGGATACGATCGGGCGGGCGATCGCGACCGATTATGCCGATTTCAAACGCTCACAGAGCTTCCGCGCCTTTTGGGTGCGCGGGGAGGACGGGAATCTGCTTCTCTACAATACGATGAATAAGGACGTCGGCGAGGTTCCCGATCCGGAGAACGATATCTTTACGGCGGGGATCCGCCTTGTCATGGAACTCGACGACGACCAAATCAAAACGGAGGGATAAATTATGAGTCAGACAGCAAGTGGCAACGGCGTGCTCGATCTCCTGCTCAGGCAGGATGTTTCGCAGCAGGTCTTTGCAGATGATGAACGCATCATCTATGAGTACAGGCCGGCAAGCGAAGCGGGCAAGTTGATCCTTGATTCCTTTCTTTCGTTCTACGATAAGAAAGCCAAGAGCTTCCCGCTTGATGATAGGAACAATCGTCAGAAATTCGGCGTGATCACCGACATCATGGCGCTCTCTACGCTGTTGGAGCTCAAATCGCTCGACGTGGATATGTCGTCCTGCGAAGATATCTATTACGGGCTGATCGAAAAGGTATTTGCAGACGTGTATCGCGGCGCAAATGTTGTGTTCGACGCGACCCCCTATTGGGAAGAAGAGAGCTACAGCATCACGACCTATGTCGAAACGGCATCCAAGCTCATCTCGACGATGATCGACTTGCGCGACGATATTCTCGAGCGTCTCTATAAAAGGAAGACCAAGATGCCGCTTCCCGTCAACATCCGCGGGAGGAGCGTATCCGACTTCGGAGAGCTGCTCGACCTTGTCGAACAGCTCATCGTGGATGCGGCGATCGTGCTCAATGATGCGGCGCTGCCCGTTGCAGAACCCTTCCCATACACGATCGACGGAAAGAAGACGGGACGGCCCGGCGTCGGCTCGTCTGTCATCTGCCGCGGTTGGGCATTCCAGAAGCCGCGTCCCGAGAATGCCGCGGAATATGAGACGTCGCTCTATTACACGTACTACGGCACGAACGCCTTCATCTCGGTGTACAACTCGATGGAAGATTTTTACGAGTATCTCGACACCGGCATCGAGCTGTTTTCCGACCGCGAGGACAAAAATCTGCTCGCCGATGAAAAGCGCCGCAAGTTCAAGTATGAGTATGACCGGAAGTTCTTCCGGGCAAACGAACAGGTCCTCACGCGGATGCGTGAACTCACCGCATCTGCAGGGCGGTATATCGATACGCAGTTCAAAAAGAACGGCGTCAATATCGCATTCGATTACGTGGATAAGGAATTGCGCCCCGTCTCGCTGGATGCCGTTGAAAAGGGCAAGAACAATCACGTCATGAACTCGCTCTTTGCGTTTGCTACACTCATCAATGCAGGCGTCGACGACGACTATGCCAGCATCGGAAAGTCCGGTATTTTCCAGAACATCCAGTTTGCACTCACGAACATCAAGAAGGTCTATCTCGCATTCCGGGAAGATCAGCGCGAGGATCTCATCGAAAGCTATTCGCTGGGTGAGGATAAGTGCCCTGCGGAAGTCAATATGGTCATGCAGCGCTGGAGAAAATCCGGCACCATTTCGACCTATGATCTTGTGCCACTCTACTGCAATACATACAACCTCGTCTCCAACTATGTCATCCGATATCCGCAGAAGGAGATGCGGGATAACCTTGTTTGGGTGCTTGAAAACAAGTCGGCGGACGGTTGGTATTGGACGAAGGAAAGCTTCAGTATCAACAACAACCTCTATTATATCTACGCGATCGATTCCTTCTACAGCTACTACGACCGCTATGAGGCGACTTTCCTGGCAGCAGATACGCTCAAGCGCAGCCTTGACAGCAAGGAGCGCAAAATCATCAACATAAAGGATGGTTATGAACGTAATATACAGGAAATCAAGGCGGAACATAAGGCAGAGCTGGAAAAAGCCAAAAGCGAGCGCTCGCCGCTTGACCGCGAGGCGGAAAACTTCATCATCGACGTGATGAAAAAGAATTTTGCGGCTCTTTTCGAGGAGACATTCGGAAACTATGTCGAGAAGGGATTTGAGTTCGCGTTCCATGCGGTGGACGGCGGGATCACCGCGCTGGATGAGCTTCGCAAGCAGCTCTATTCCGATAAGGAGCTGCAGCTCATCTTTACGGCGTCCAGTCTGGAACTGCTCGGCAGCGGAAGAGGGATGAATGTGTCAGACGTTGAGACCGACCAAAAACGGGAGCGTCTGCGCCGTGCGCTCTATGAACAGATTTTGGGCAAGCTCTGTCACGATTGACGAAAATTTTTAGTTACGGGAGAAATACAATGCTGCAAGTTTCATTCTTTTCTTATAAGGGCGGTGCGGGCAGAACGTCCATGCTGTTCAATACGGCTTCTTATCTCGCCGACGAACTTGGTGCGACGCCGGATGAGCCTATCGTCATCATCGACCTCGACCTCGACAGCAAGGGGCTCTCTTTCCTGCTGCGTCCAGAGTATGGCACGGAGGGCAAGCTCAACGCCGTTCAGGTGCTAACCAATGCAGACGTGGCTACAAATGTGCTGATGAAGAGGGACGAGTTCTTTAAAATGATGATCCCCGTGGGCCATCTGCTCGGGTTAGAGAGCGCAAACAGCCGCTCTATTCTCTTTGTAACAGCGGATACGAAGGAGATGTTGAGTGTCAACGGAAATTATGACGGACCCAATATCGGGTTGGAGGCATTTGCGGGACGCCTTGAGCGGTTCGGGTGCAAGGCGCTCATTATGGACAATCCTGCGGGCGGCCAGCTCTCTGCAGATGCGGCTCTCCGTATCTCCGATAAGATCGTCACGGTCATGCGCATCACGCGACAGTTCCGCGAGGGAACGGCGGAATATCTTCGTTCCGTCAGCAATTTCGATAGTAAGGAGTTCATCGTTGTGCCGAATGCGGTTCCGTCGGCAGAGGGAACGGGGTACAGCATTGAGAATATCATGAACAATATCGGACGTGACCTGACGGCTGCCGC
>ERZ507155.135-NODE-135-length-11557-cov-3.76569_pt1 | contig 11557 bp, 9 predicted proteins | sample MGYA00513771_ERZ507155 | MGnify/ENA metagenome assembly ERZ507155
CGGATTGTCTCCATAATCATGTGTTTCGTCTCTGGATTAATATCAGGGTGATTATTCATAGCCCGCGATACCGTGCTCACCCCTACACCGCACATTCGTGCAATATCCTTAATCGTAACTCTTTCCATCTGCCCTTCCTCTTTTTTCCAAATCGGTTTATCACTTTGTTGTCTGTGTGCCTTGTCTCTCCATCTTCCGATCAGCCTTTTACAGCTCCTGCGACAACGCCTTCAATAATATGTTTCTGACATGCCAGGTAGAATACAATAATAGGAATAATTCCAAGTACCAGAACACCCATCATCGCTCCCATATCCACAGAACCATATCCGCCTTTCAGATACTGAATAGCAATCGGGATCGTCTTATATTTTCTGATATCCAACACCAGATATGGCAGCAGATAATCATTCCAGATCCACATCGCCTGCAGAATTGCAACTGTGATATAGGTAGGTTTCATGATCGGCATCACAACTTTAAAATAGGTCTGAATCGGAGTACATCCATCAATCATCGCTGCCTCTTCGATTTCAATCGGGATTGATTTTACAAAACCGGCAAACATAAATACCGCTAATCCTGCTCCAAAGCCCAGATAGATCACAATGATTCCCACCGGATTGTTCAGATGGAGCATATTTGCAATTTTAGACAGTGTAAACATAACCATCTGAAACGGCACAATCATAGAAAACAGACACAGATAATAAATGGTATTTGTAATTTTATTTTTTACACGGCTGATATACCATGCGCACATCGAAGTACATAAAATAATTGCAATAACAGAAAATACTGTGATAAATAAGGACCATCCGAATGCTTCAAAAAATCCGGTTTTTTCAATACCATTGATATAGTTTTCAAGACCTACAAACGTTTTTTCTGTAGGCAGTGAGAATGGTGAACGGCTGATATACGCTTTTTTCTTAAATGAGTTGATGACAACCAAAGCAATCGGAAATACATAGATCAGACTGATGATCGTGAAAATAACCGTCAGCAGTCTTCCGTGTTTTGCTTTTCTCGTATTCATTACTGCTGCACCTCCTTCGTTCTGGTCAGTCTGTTCTGACCGATAGCAATCACTGCAACCAGGATAAAGAATAAGACTGCTTTCGCCTGGCCGACACCCTCATATCCTGCTCTTCCATAAAAAGTATTATAAATATTAAGAGCAAGCAGCTCTGACATCTTTGATGGTTCTCCTCCCGTCAGTGCCAGGTTCTGGTCGAACAGTTTAAATCCATTCGTCAATGTCAGGAATGTACAGATTGTGATGGATGGCATCACCATCGGAATTGTCACTTTAAACAGAATCTGGCGCGGGCTTGCCCCGTCAATTTTAGCTGCCTCAATTAATTCTCCTGGTATATTTTGGATTCCTGAAATATAGATAATCATCATATAACCTACCTGCTGCCACAGCATCAAAATTACCAATCCCCAAAATCCATATACAGAAGAATATGTCAGTGTCTTCTGAAAATACAGCAAAATACCATTTAATAAAAGCTGCCAGATATATCCCAGAATAATACCGCCAATCAAGTTTGGCATAAAGAATACGGTACGGAATATATTGGTTCCCTTGATCTTCTTTGTCAAAAGCATTGCTACAGCAAATGCAAGTATATTGATCAACAGAACAGAAACGATGGTAAACAGCGCCGTATACCACAGTGAATGTGCAAACGGATCCGTGGGATCACCGAAAATTTTCACATAATTGGCAAGTCCTACAAATTTTGCATCTGTCACAGTTGTAAATTTGCAGAACGATAAATAGATTCCCATAATAAAGGGTGCAATAAATCCAATGGTAAATGCCAGCATGGTCGGCAGAAGAAATACCGGCCAGTATTTTTTGATCGCCTTCTCCATATTTTTCCCTCTTTCTTTCAAAAAGGGCGAGCAAAGCATCGCTCACCCTTTCTCTGTTCATTTTAAATCTGATTCAAAATTTTTTCTCTGCACATTATTCTGCATGTGCTGCTGCGTACTCTGTAGCCCATCCGTCAACGAATGCAGATACAACGCTGTCCCATTCACCTGTTCCCTGAGCATATTCCAGAAGAGCGCTTCCCACTGCATTTTTCCAGTTTTCTGAAGGCATTGTCGGGAAGTTCCATGCTACTGTCTTATGGCCAGCTGCGATATCTTCATTTGCCGCTTCTACGAGAGGATTATTTGGAGTATATTCATCACCAATTGTTGAGAATGGTGTAACAAATCCCATTTCCTGTGTCAGAGCATTCTTTCCTGTTTCGCTTGTGATAACCCATGTCAGGAAATCCAGAGTTGCCTGGATATCTTCCTCATCTGCCTGGCTGTTTACACACCAGTAGTTTTCGGAACCAGTACATAATCCCTGATTTTCTTCTCCTTCTACTCCGATATAGATCGGCATCATGCCCAGATCTTCATCTGCAACTTCATATCCCTGAATATCGTTGTATGCCCATGTACCATTCTGATAGAATACTGCCTCTCCAAGTGCAAATTCAGAAGCTGCATCTTCTCCTGTCTTTCCTGACAGCAGAGTAGGTTCACACGTTGCATTGTTGATATACAGATCCCAGATATTTTTATAGTTATCCAGATATGTTCCTTTAATTGCATCTGTGCTTCCGATGCCGTCTGCCTGGTATTCATAGTAAATTGGAAGATTTGCCAGATGTGTCTTGAATCTCCAGTCAGAGGAGGAATCCATACCAGCTGATGTGAATGCTCCGAGAATGCCCAGTTCATCTTTCTTAGCCTGGATATCTTCTACCACTGCTTTGAATGTATCAAAGTTGTTGATCTCTTCCATAGAAGTTACAACTGCGCCTTCTGTTTCAAAATACTCGTTCATGATCGCTTTGTTGTAAATAATTCCATATGTTTCGATAACATAAGCAACACCGGATACTGATCCGTCTTCATTGATTAATGCAAAGTCATCGCTCTTTAAGCTCTTATATACTTCTGTGTCTTTTAAGTCATAGCAATAATCTTTCCATGTAGCAAGACCAACAGGTCCATTTACCTGAAACAGCGTCGGAACTTCTGTCTTTGCCATCTCTGATTTCAGAGTGGATTCATATGTGCCTGCTGCTGCTGTTACAACTGAGACTTCAATTCCTGTCTCATCCGTATATGCTGCCGCCAGATCTTCCCACTGTTCAGCCTGCTCTGGTTTAAAGTTCAGATAATAAACTTTTCCGCCTTCTGCGCTTACCGGAACTGCAAATATCCCTGCAACCATTGCTGTTGATAATGCTGCTGCCAATACTTTCTTCATCTTCATAATACCCTTCTCCTTTTCTTTAATAATAGTTTGTGCGTTTTATCAACGCGGCGCCCTTTTTTCGGAAACGTTATCGGTAACGTTTCCAATATCTGTTTTTATTTTATCACTTATTCATCACTATGACAAGCTTTTTCTTCTCAATCTCATTATTTTGCATAATATATCTAAATTTTAATCTATATTCTTATCTATTTTTCACATATTTCTTGACTGATTCCGTCAGAAAAATCAGTTTTTTGTCGTCAATACTTCTTTTCGACTCTATATTTTTCCGGACACCAAAAAGACGTCTCTGTGAAACATGATTGTTCCACGGAGACGTCTCCTGTAAAAATTTCATTTTAAATCAGTTTTTCAAACAAATCTTCTGCACTGTCCGTGCAAGATCCCGCGAATTACATCGCTTCTTTTTTATGTGTTCCAAAAATCAGCTTTCTCAGCAGATCGACCGGATACATAGTCAGAGCTGCCAGAATAACAATACCCCATCCTTTTAATCCAAAACGTTCGCAGCTGAAGATTTCTCCAATGACTCCTCCGATAGAAACCATCACTACCTGAACCGCAATGATGACAAACCACATTTTTGCAAACATTGGATTTTCTTTCAGATGTGCAAATACATTCAAGCCATCTGTTCTTACGTTGAACGCATTAATCATAAAGCTAAATACGAACATACAGAAAAATCCTGTATAGAACTGTCCTTCGTCAGCAAAGAATGTACGGAAGATCGGAAGTTTAAACCAGAGAATACTCATGATGGTCAGCCATCCTCCCATGACAAGAATCTGGCTTGCCATTCCTTTGCTGATAATAGATTCGTCTCGTTTTCTCGGCTTATCGCGCATATATTTCTGGAGCGCCGGTTCTCCTGCAAACATAATTGATGCAAGACTGTCCATACACAAATTAATCCACAGCAGATGTGTTACTTTTAAAGGTGCTTCAATTCCGATAAACGGAGCAATCGCTGAAATCAGTACAGCTGCCATATTAATCACAAGCTGCATCTTACAGAATTTCAGGATATTGATATACAAGGTACGTCCATACCAGATTGCATTTTTAATGGAATTAAAGTTATCATCCAGAATAACAAGTTTTCCTGCTTCTTTTGCGACATCCGTTCCGCTTCCCATTGCAAATCCGACGTCTGCCTGTTTCAGAGCCGGACTGTCGTTGACGCCATCTCCTGTCATTCCGACTACCAGGTTCAATTCCTGACAGAGACGAACCATACGGCTCTTATCTGTCGGCAGCGCTCTTGAGATAACACGGATATCTTTGATTTTCTGTTTTACTTCTTCATCGCTCATCGCATTTAACTCAGCTGAAGTAATAGCGATATCGCTTCCGCCTTTAAACAGACCTGCTTCTTTTGCGATTGCCACAGCGGTTTCTTTTCTGTCACCTGTAATCATGACAACCTGAATACCAGCCGCCTGCACTTCCTGAATGGCATCTCTTGCCTCCGGACGAACATCATCACGGATTCCGACGAGACCAATCAGAACCATATCGTCCTGAATCACATTTTCTTCCATCCGTTTTTTGCTGTATCCAAATGCGAGCACACGCATCGCACGGTTTGCCAGATCATCAATTTTCTGATTAATTTTATCCATATCAAGCGGAACTTCTTTTCCTTCCTGATTCAGATAAAATTTTGCTTTTCCTAAAATTCTCTCAGGAGCGCCTTTATAAAATGTCTTTCCAAGAGATGCAATATAAGCCTGACTGAACTTATTTGCACTGTTGAATTCCTGCTGTTCTGTGACGGTATATTCTTCTTTCTGCGCAAGCGCTTTGAATGTATCCTCTCCCAGGAATTTCAGCAACGCCTGGTCTGTCATATTTCCGCCTACAACCTGATGATGGTTGTCAAACATGGAACCTGTATTTTTTCCGATTGACAGTTCCAGACTTGTTTTGATATCTACGGCTTTCGTCGTATTTTTTACATCTAACAGTTCTCCGCTTCCATCCAGAAATTCTACAACTTCCAGCTGTCCTTTTGTGATTGTTCCTGTCTTATCGCTAAATAAAATATTCAGTGATCCGGCTGTCTCAATACCGATCGATTTTCTTACAAGAACATTTGCCTTATACAGTTTTCCTGTATTCTGCATCAATACAAGCGCGATAACAAGCGGCAGTCCTTCCGGAACCGCACATACAATAATTGTGATTGCGACAGACACTGCGCTCATAACGCCTTTAAAAACTTCTACCCAGCCCATTGCAAAATATGCGCTGATGCTTCCTGCCTGAATAATATAATGTGCAAAATATGCAATCGCAATAGCGATGGCGCCGATGTATCCAAATACAGAAATCTGATTTGCCAGCTTGTGCAGCTTTACTTTCAGAGGGGAATCCGGCTCTTTATTTGCCATATCTTTTGCCATTTTTCCCATCATGGTTGCTTCTCCGACTTTCTGTACGATCATGCTTCCCTTTCGGTCCAGTACAGTCGCACCGCGGAATAAGCTGTGCTCATCTACGAAAGTATCACCTGTGATATTTTCCGGAATTGCAAATCCTTCCGGCGCCGGTGTTTTTTTACACTCTTCTGCTTCACCATTTAAAGCGCTGTTGTCCACCGAAAGTTCGCCTTCCACCAAAACACCGTCAGCCAGAATCTTATCTCCTGACTGCAATACAACAAGGTCGCCTACTACAAGTTCATCGACTTCAATCACTGTCAGTTCGCCATTTCGCATTACTTTTGCCGTATCTTTTTTCTGCGACGCTTTCAGTTTTCTATATGCGTTATCATTGGAAACTCCTGTCTTGGCAGATACAAAGTTTACCAGAAGGATCGCTATGATTGTGCCCACCGGCTCATACCATTCACTCTGTCCTGTCAGGAACATGACAAACATGATAGCGGCAATGATACAAAGAATACGGATCATTGGATCTTTAAATCCATCCATAAACTGCTGCCAGAATGTTTCCGGTTCTGCCTCTTTAATCTGATTCGAGCCGTACTTTTTTCTGCTCTCTTCTACCTGCTGATCTGTCAGGCCTTGATATTTTTTACTCATCTTATTTTCTCCATCTTCTTTTACTTTAAGAGCATCGGCACTGTTAAAAGTGCCCCAAAAACACAATGGTTTCAGGGCACTCTTTCAAAAGCTCAAGTGCCTGCTTTCTTTTTTTATCATTTTGCCCGCTCTTGAGCATTTTAACCGTATCCGATTCTCTTTACAGATATCTTTTTGCCAGATCACTCAGACTTTCATCCTGAGTTCCCTGACCGATCGCATTAAATTTCCATTCGTTATCACGGCGGTAAAGCTCTCCGAAGATCATCGCGCTCATGTCATCATAATTGTCGGAAAGATTATAGATGCAAAGCTCTCTGTTTGTATTTCCGTCCATGATGCGAATGTATGCGTTTTTAATCATTCCAAAATCCTGCTTGCGCTGTCTTGCCTGATAAATATTGGCCACAACAATAATTCTGTCATATTCCTGAGGAACACGGCTTAGTTCTACAATAATCTGCTCGTCATCGCCTGCGCCATCCCCTGTCAGGTTATCTCCCATATGCTGAACTGATCCGGAAGCATGTTTTAATCGTCCAAAATAAACGATGTCTTCATTTTTGATCAGTTTTCCATTTTTCAGCATCAGAGCGGAAGCGTCACAGTCAATGTTTGCTGGTTTTGCTTTGAACATGGATCTGAAACCGCCTTTTGATTCTTTTTCTGCGGCATCCCATCCAAGTCCTACAATTACTTTGTCAAGCCCTGCGTTTTCTTTTGTCAGACTGATTTTCTGACCTTTTTTCAAACTTACTGCTGCCATAAACGCTCCTCCTATTCTGTCTCTACGCCATATCCTGCGCAGAGTGCTGCAAGACCGCCCTGGTATCCGCTTCCAATTGCGTTAAATTTCCACTCGCCGTTGTGTCTGTATAATTCACCGAACACAGCCGCTGTCTCAATGGAGAAATCCTCTTCCAGATCGTAGCGTAAAAGTTCCTGATTATTCTGTTCGTTGTAAAGACGGATAAAGGAATTATTTACCTGGCCAAAATTCTGGCGGCGTCCCTCTGCATCATAGATCGTAACCGTGATCGCAATCTTTGTGATATTTTCCGGAACTTTTGAGAGATCGATTAAAATCTGTTCATCTTCTCCTTCTCCTGCTCCTGTACGGTTGTCTCCCATATGCTGAACCGATCCGCTTGGGTCTTTCGGATTTCCATAAAATACAAAATCCTCCTGTCTTGATACTTTGCCGCTGTCTGTCAGCATAAATACTGCTGCATCCAGGTCAAAATCTCCTCCCGTATCATAGCGGTTGAGATCCCATCCAAGCCCTACAATTACTTTCTGAAGTCCCGGATTGTCCTTTGTGAGACTGACTTTCTGTCCTTTTGATAAACAAACTGGCATATTCTATTCCTCCTTTTTTTGATAAGCATTTTTATTTCCAACCAGTGAACTGCCCCAACTTCTAAAAGTTCAAGCTTCTTGTTCACAGAATGTTAAATAACGCATGATTATTCTGCATCAATTCCATAGCTGGCACAAAGCGCTGCAAGACCGCCCTGATATCCGCTTCCGATTGCATTAAATTTCCACTCACCGTTGTGTTTGTAGATTTCTCCGACTACAATTGCTGTCTCAATGGAGAAATCTTCGCCCAGATCATAGCGGATCAGTTCCGTTCCAGTCACGTCGTCCACTACACGAATGTAAGAATTGCTCACCTGACCGAAATTTTGTCTGCGCTCGTCTGCTTCATAAATGGTAACAGTAAATGCTATTCTCTGTATATTTTCCGGGATTTTAGACAGGTCGATCATGATCACTTCATCGTCTCCCTCGCCTTCACCCGTTCGGTTATCCCCTACATGTTCAACAGATTCACTTGTATGTTTCAGATTTCCATAAAAAATAAATTCATCTGTGGAAGGACACTTTCCGTCGCTGCCCAGCAGAAATGCAGCTGCATCCAGGTCAAAATCGTATCCTCCGTCATACTGATTCGTATCCCATCCAAGTCCCACCATTAATTTCTTTAATCCTGGATTTCCTTTTGATAAGCTTACTTTTTGTCCCTTTTGAAGATTAATAGGCATAGACCATACCTCCTTTTCTATTCCATTCCGCCCATCCGGCATCCGTCCGTTTATTTGCTTCTCAAATGCCGGACTTTCTACTTTGCAGAAGATTTCATAATGATTGTCTTATATTCATCTTTGATCGCATTCAGACGAACTTTATCTTCTTCTCTCTTCTTTTTCGCATTTTCCTGAATGGACTTTGTCTCCTCAATTCCATTTACAATCGTATGCCATGTAGATTCCAGTGTTTCCATCTTGATCGAACTTCCCGATGCAAGCTGTGCCGTCAATTTCGACTGTGCCACTGTATTCTGGGCATTCTTCAACAGCATCTCATTTGTCTTCGCATCAAGCGCCGCCATCGCATCTGCCTGTATTTTCTGGCGTTTCAATAAAATTGCCTGTGTCAGCGCCTGTTTAAATACCGGCAGTGTGATAATAAATGCAGAATTGATTTTTCGCACCAGATTCATATTACTGAATTCCATCGTCTTAATCATCGGAATAGACTGCATCGCCACATTTTCAGCGATTCTCAGATCCTGCACTCTCTGTTCCAGCATCACTCTTGCCTGCTCCAGAGAAGTCAGCTCAAATTGAATAGAAGCTTCTCCGCTTGATTCAAATTCCTGTCTTCTTTGCTCATAGTAGTTCTCAATCTCTCCGATTCCCTGTTCTCCAGCCAAAATATATTTTTCCAGTTCATGAAAATATTCCACATTCGTCTCAAACATCTTCTCCAGTTTCTGATTTGACTGTTTGATCTCTTCCTCATATTGTTTGAGCTGAACGTAAATCTTATCCACTTCCTGACCCATGGTGTGATACTTGTCAAGAATCTTGTCTACCTGCTTTCTCAGATTTCCAAACATCTTTCCGAACAGTCCAGGTTTCTCTTTAATCTCATCAATATCAAATTTTTCCATGATTTTTGCCAACGTATTGAGCATCTCACTGGAATTATCAAGTTGGCTCATATTGATGCTGTTCAAAACACTGTCGGAACATTTTGAAATATTCTCTGCAACTTCACTTCCAAAGCTGACGATCGTTCCCAATTCATAGACGGAGATCGTACTCACAATCTTATCTACTTCTTCGGAATTTACCATCTTTTCTGTGAGCTGCTGCTTATCTGCCTGAATGTTGAATGGCACTATTTCCATCTCCGGAGCAGTCTGTGCCGGAGTCTGTGCTGCCGGCTGTACCGGAGGACTTCCAAAATTAAGTCCCATACTTTTTCACCCTTTCCTGAATATTCGATTGAAGAATCCTCCCAGCTGGGAAAATCCATTTTCCTCCGGCTTCAGCGCCGGAATATGTAAATCATACAGATAGTCTCCTACCTGATGTTCTTCCCAAAATATCTCATTAAAATTTTGTTCAAATACCTGGTATCCCGTTGGAACAAACAGAGCCACATCAAATCCGATCATGGAAAGGAGCGCCATTCCGATACAGTCTTCTGCTGAAAATACTTTTTCATTGACAGCAAGCACAAGGAGTTTCGGATTCTTCTTTGTAAAGTCAAACTGCTGAATCATTCTGACAGCTTCTTTGTTCAGGTCAAGCGCAACGGCTAAAATCCGATATTCCATTCCACGCTCGAATGTTCCCCTGATCATTTTCTTCCGAATCAGTTGTTCTGTCTTTTCCAAAATATAATCCTGCACTTCATCCCTCAGGATTCCATATGGATACAGCTTCGACTCTTTGACTTTTCTCTTGTCGATTCTGCCATTCGCAATCATTCTCGGCGTCTCTCCCATAAAGGCATCGCCCTTTTGAAACCAGCCAGGATGCGTGACCACTAGAGTCTCTTGTGTGCACATCTTCCGAATCATCTTCCAGTACGCTTCTGCATCTCTGTTTTTTACCCCGCAAATCTTTGCGGCAAGTACAGGCAGCACTACTTTATCCTGAATCGTCTCAAATCCGGGACGGTATTTTAATTCCTGATTCCAAAGCTGTTCCACTTCTTCATACATCGTCTGAAGCGCAGCCGCCTCCGCCTTTGTATACTGCCGGTTTCGATACATTCCTGTATCCTGATACATCATTGCATTTAATTCCTGTTCTGCATGATATGCAGCTGTTCCCGTGCTCATCTGTCCTGCTGTTTCAGGAAAAGCATCAAGCGCCAGTGAGTTTGGATATCTTTTTTCAACCAGCCGCTCATCTTTTAGGCTGCATACTCTTTCCAGATTGGGCGAAAGAATGATCACATCAAGCGGCAGTCTGGAGATCATTTTTAAAAAGGAAGCTTCATAATTATTTTTGCAGCATCCCAAATAGACAACGGTGCCGATCTGTCCCGGCTGATACCCCTTAAACATCTGTCCTGCATAGCGATTAAACCAGCAGATCAGGTAAACAGCCTCATTCTTTTTTCTGTGAAGATTACCATCTGTTTCCGAATCTCTCTCTGTCATCTGTTTCACAAAAGCACTTCTCACCTGATGATCCAGACTTTCATGCCCTGTCGATTTCAGGCGAAGCGCCAAATCCAGAACCATTTGTTCCAGGTCTGTATAATTCTTCGCACCTGCCATGCGAATCTCCTCATTTTCTGGAGAAAAAATTTCCTCAAATACGAAAAAATTTCTTTTCCTCTCCTCAAGCTCCATTTTCCAGTGAAATAATTCCTGTGCATACGTCAATTTATCCGGAACTCCAATGATATGTAAAAATAAATTGTAAAAGGCCTGCGGATTATCTCCTCTCTCCTGCGGTGCTCTCAAAGATTCCTCAAACAGTTCCTGATTTTTTCCCATCCACACATTTGTCACCGGGTTTAAAACCTTTCTTTTGTCATAAACCACAGCCATCCGATCTTCCTGCTGTTTTTGTTTCATCAAAGAGGCAAGAGAAAATCCTTTCGGAAATGTTTCTGTTCCTTTCCCCTGATAAATCATGGAACGCTTACTTTCTGGGTCCGTTCTTCGATATCCCGCATCTCCTTCATATTCCAGGCATACGATATCGCATCCGGCATCTGCCAGAATGCAGAACAGGTCCAGTTCATAGCGGCTGAGGGTTCCCTCATACAAAATTTTCGGCACCGTATCCTGTCCAAGCAGGTGAAGAATCCGTTCAAATTTATAATACAGCCAGCACATAAATTTAATATACGCATTCCGAACCATATCCTGGCTTTTTCCCTCTTTTAGATC
>ERZ507155.140-NODE-140-length-11204-cov-4.02404_pt1 | contig 11204 bp, 6 predicted proteins | sample MGYA00513771_ERZ507155 | MGnify/ENA metagenome assembly ERZ507155
GTACTTTTGGACGCGGATGCCGATTTATTTGCCAGGTTACGCACCTCTTTGGCCACCACGGAAAAGCCTTTTCCATGTTCCCCTGCGCGCGCTGCTTCCACGGCCGCATTCAGAGCAAGGATATTGGTCTGAAAGGCAATATCCTCAATGGTTTTCATGATCGTGCCAATCTCATGGGAACCCTTGCTGATCTCTGACATTGCCCCCAGCATCTCCTGCATACAACGGCTGCTTTTCTTTGCCTGGCCCATGACTTTTTCAGCTCTGGCACTGGCCTCCTGTGCACTTTCCGCATTTTGGCTGACCTGATCAGATATCTCACCGATCGTGCCTGTCAGTTCCTCTATGGAGGATGCCTGCTCTGTGGCTCCCCGTGCCAGAACCTGTGCACCGGAGGATACCTGTTCCGAACCGGAGGCAACTTCGTCTGCCGACTGACTGATCTGAAGCAGGGTATCACTCAGACTGGTATTGATATCCTTCATGGACTCCAGAAGCTGCCGAAATTCCCCCACATAACAATCCTCGTTCTCACACTGCACATTAAAGTTACCCTCTGCCATCTGGTTTAAAAGCTTTGTTTCATCCTGAATGACACAGACTAAATTTGCAGTCATTGTGCGTATATTTTCTGCAAGGTTCCCCATCTCATCCCTGGACTTATAGCGGATCTTCACATCCGAGAGTTCTCCTTTTGCCATGCTGCGGGCTGCCTTCTCCAGCTCGTCTACCGGCCTGGTGATCCCGCGGGTGATATAGACCCCAAAAACAATGCTGATGACCACACTGATACTGCCCAGCATCAGCAGCGTCACGATTGCTTTCTCCTGTTTCTCTTTCAGCCCCGCAACCAGTTCTTCGCCTTTCCTGTTTCCGTTTTCCACAAGACTGTCCAGTTCTTCCTGTGCTTCCTGAATCACAAATATATTGTTGTTCTCCATATACGCAGCAGCTTCGGCATTCTTATTTTCTCCGGCAAGCTGGAGGACCTTTTCTCTCATGGGTGCCAGCCTGGTAAGTGCATCCTCCAATCGTTCAATGATCTGCGGGTCTCCCAGAAAATGTTCCCGAATCACAGGAAGCTGTTCCTGGATAATCGCGGCGGATTCCCCCGCATCGGCAATAGCATCCTTTATGATCACCGGATCAGAATTGGATATGGACCTGTAAACAGCCTTCTGCATCCTCTCAAAATTGGAATTGATAATATTGGCACTTCCATTGACCATAAACGGACCTTCATAGAAAGTCTCTGTCTGTTCTCCCATATTTAGTAAATCCACCACACTCACGGCGCATCCCAAAATGAGCATTGTGAGTATCAAAGCGTAGGAGATAAATAGTTTTCGTGATAACTTTAAATTTTTCATTTTCCGCTGCCTCCGCTACATTCTTTTCCTTTTGTCTTAAAACACACATGAGCAGTGTTGACTTATTGGAAATTATAGCATAAAACCGGTAATAAAGATATGGAAACTGAAAGATTTTACAGATTTCAACCGCAATACCGGCAGGAAATGAATCGGGCCTGCCGCTTCACAGCCATTATACGACTACAGGCCGCCCAGCACATGAGCGGCCTGCAATGACAGGATTGATTCTTATAGCTGTTTTACAAATTCTACGGGATACATGATCCGTTCCGCGGTCTCCTCCACGGAAAGTCCCTGTGCCAGAAAACGTTTTGCCACACTCTCCATACTCTCCGAAACTTCTACAATATACTTATCGGGATCATAAAAACGCATGACACGCTGTCCCCAGGGATATTCCTTGCTTCCATGGATAAATTCTATCCCCTCCGTGGATTTCAGCTTCTTCTCCCAGTGTTCCAAATCCTCCACCTCAAAATAAAGCTGGAAATTATTCGGCCTCTCCCGTGCCTCCAGTTTTACGCCCACAAGCGCCTCATAATCGGACTGCAGGGAAATGCCGCCTTCAAAAGACACATGGGTGCCCAGGTCCATTTCCACCTTCTGCTCCATTACCCTTCCATAAAAATCCTTCGCCCGTTCCATATCAGATACAGAAATCAAAGTACCGCCATATTTCATATTTACAGTCTCCTTATTGGTATGATTTTCTCCATTGTATCTTAAAATTTCGCAATTTCATTGTAAAAATCGGACATCCTCGTCCGGTACTCCCCGGGCGTAAGTCCGCACACGGATTTGAAATCATGTATGAAATGGGGAAGATCGTAAAAGCCCGATAAAGTACAGACATCAATCACATGATTTCCGGGGTTCTGCAGCAGCCGAACCGCTCTGTTGATACGGACCAGGCGGGAAAATGTTTTAACGCCCATGCCCAGATACCGGTCAAACACCCGGTTCAAATGCCGTTCACTGTAAAATACAGAAGCAGACAGTTCCTTTAAAGTAATATTCCCCGCATTTTCAATAATGGACCGCACAGCCGCGTGGATCTGGGGCGGACACACATGAATCAGCTTTGACAAAAACAGTCTGTCAGCGCGGTCAGCCAATTCCTGTATGCTGACAGAACTTTCCAATATTTCCGTCATGGATTTGTTTAACCCCTGATCCATCAGTGCAAAGGAAAAGGTCTTATCCAAAAGCTCCTTCTGTCCTCCCCCTGTAAGCGCAGACAAACCGGCCGGCTGAAATTCAATAATGAACAGCATACCAAACCGGTTTGCCTGCTCTCCCACCCTACAGGACAGGGATGCCGGGCCGAACAGATTACTGCAGATGCCCTTTTCATCCGCACAAAAGGTAAGGGTGGCACTCCCGTGAGGTATCACGGTATAATGATCCGGCATTGCATTCTCACCCGGAAACGTGATCGTATAATTGGAGATCCACGCACGCAGCGCCGAATGCGGCAGAAGATAAATAAAATCCTCACCGGAAAGCAGAATGCGGCCTGACCCGTGGTATAACAGTATCTCATCTTTCGTTATCATAGTCTGTTTTCCACTTTCTTTTTCGCACAGCCTCCGCCGTCCCGTTTGCAGGGTGTGCAAATGGTTTTTCTTTTATTCTAAGGTCTGCCTGCAGAAATGTCAAACCTCATGCGCCCTGTCCTTGTGATAACCGGCTTTCAAAATACTGCAGATGATACTCATCACCCCCAGCCCCCAGCTCCACATACTGTAAGGCGCATAGACCGCGGCCTGGACGCCCACCACACCGGACATGTAAAGAGCCACATCTGTCCAGGGGATGATACTGAGCATGGGACTTGCCGCAGTGTTCGCTACCACTGCGCAGTCCAGGGAGGAGTATCCGAATTCCCTGTATTTCTCTTCCAGCATTTCCACAGGCATGAGAATGGAAAGCGCGGAGCTGTTGGTGATTCCCCCCGTTATGGTGCCGATACACCAACTGCTGACAGCCAGGCCGAAGACAGAGCGTATTCTCCCAAACAGTGTCTCCACAATGACTTCAACAGCTTTTATCCTGATCATAATACCGGCAACCCCCACCGCTGCAAAAAGGATCACAAAAAGAGAAGACATGGAGAGCATTCCGCCCCGGTTGCACAGAGTGACAATCTCCGGCAGAACTGCATCTGCGGAGATTCCTGTCACTGCAGTAAGGTCAAAACCATGATACCCGGCAGCCAGCCCTTTCCAGATGGAGAATCCATTCAGCAGTGTGCCGATCAGGATTCCAATCAAACCTCCTCCGAATAAAGAGACCACAGAGGGCAGGTGTAAGAAACTGCCTGCAACCACCACGATTATGGGGATCAGGGCAATAGGACTGATATGAAAAACGGAAGCCAGCCCCTCTGAAAGCATACTGTGATCAAAGGCAGAATTAGCTGACCCGGAGAGAACCCCCAGAACACTATAAAAAATAATACAGGCAGCAAAAGTGGGAATGCCAATATAAGCCGCCCGTTTCATTACAGTTAAAGAATCTGTTTTTGTAACTGATACCACCAGATTAAAATTATCTGCCATGGGAGAAAAAAACAGCCCCACATGGGACCCGGACACCACAGCACCGGCCATTGCCGCAAGATTCACATCCATGACAATGGCAAGGCCCATCATGGCAACCCCAATGGTACCGCAGGTACCGAAGCTGGTTCCGATGAAAAAGGCAGTCACCGCCGTAAACAGAAATCCAAACAATATACACAGACCCGGCGTCACAAATGCAAGCAGATACGTGATAAGCGCAGGTATAGTGCCTGCAAATATAAATGAGGCGGTCAAAAAACCAATCCCGCACAGCAGGAAAAACAAATCTGTAAGCTCTCCCGCCTTCTGATACATTGCCTCCAGAAGCTCATGGAGCGTAAACCCGCAGCGAAGCCCGATCACTCCCACATACGCAGCTGTGATAAAAAGAGAGATAGATATATCAAAGCCCTTCACTGTGCCGGTGAGCATCACTGCAATCATCACGGCAAGACAGGAAAGGGCTTCTGTTTTGGTTGGCCTGCGTGGATTTTTCCCGTTGTTTTTCATACTGCACCTCATTTTTACTTTAAGGTATAGTATCCAACGTTCCATGCAGCTTTATTCACTTATTCCGGCACAGTTTCCACGGAATCTCTCTCAATCAAAAGAGGGTTTGCTTCATAAACCCTGACCATTTTTTCTTCCTTTCGCTCCCGGATTTCATTTATGAGAATCTGACAGGCTTTCATTCCCAGCTCCCGCAGAGGCATTCTGATGCTTGTCAGAGCAGGATAAAGATAAGAGGCAAATTCTCTGTCATCGTATCCCACTATGGAAATATCTTTTCCCGGACAGATATCATGGCTGTGGAAATAATCATAGACACCCCCTGCAATGACATCACTCATGCAGAAGATCGCTGTCACGCCCTGTCCGCAAAGGATTTCCGCACAGCGGCACCCTGCCTCTCTGGACCAGCTGCCGTAAACAATGTATTCCTCACGGACAGAAATTGCCGCATCCTCCAGCGCTTCACGGTATCCTTCCAGGCGGAGCCTGGTGTGGATGCTGTCCTTCTCTCCTGTGATAACACCAATCTTCCTGTGCCCTTTTTTGATGGCAGCCGTCACTGCATCACAGGCCCCTTTTCTGTCATTGATCACAAAAGAGGGATATCTGCTGGAATGCGTGTAGCCGTAAACCATCACCGCCGGAATCCCCAAATCCTCCGGAATGCATTTCAGAACCCGCTCATGGGAAGTGATATAGATCAGGCCGTCCACCTGTTTAGCGGCAAGTTCTGAAATCGCATTCTGTACGGACTGTGCAAACTCCTTCTTGCGGAAATAATCGTTTCCCAGTTTACTGCACAGCCTCAAATCCACATGCGTCTGGCTGTACCCTGTATTTTCACAGTATTCTGTTATTCCGTCGACCACATACGGCACATGAAAAACAGTCATATCCTCTATCAGGATCCCCAATGTTTTGGTCCGTTGGAGTCTTAGATTCTTGGCAACCAGATTGGGAGTGTAGTTTAATTCCCTGGCCTTTTCCAGAACCAGCTTCTGTGTCCTCTCACTGGCTTTCCGCTTTCCGTTTCCATTTAAAATATTGGAGACTGTGGCTATGGATACATTACAGGCTGCTGCGATCTCACGAATTGTTGTCATGTCTCATCACTGTTTCCTTTTCTTTTTCCTCAATGACACGGCTCCTGATATGACAACCGCCAGAGAAATCCCTGCTGCTGCCAGTGCTTCTTCCATCTTCAGTGTGTCACCTGTCTTGACTTTTCCCGATTTTGACGTGCTGCCGGCCGCGGAATTCTTCCCGGTTGTGGTTTTGCCGGTCTTTTTTGGTGTATCGTCAGTGTTATCAGCCGCTTTACCTATAAAGACCGTGCCGTTTTTACACTCTGCCGTCTCTGTCAGCTCCTCTGATTCTGCGGCAAGTTCCTCAACTGCAACTTTGATCTCTGTTTTTTCTCCTGACTTCAGTCCCACATTGTCGAATTTCATCTGCAGAAGAGTCCCGTCTATAGACACCGGGCGGGCAGAAGCGAAGACAAATACGATCTCACCCTCATTTTTATTTCCCGTAATCGGGTCATTGATCTCCACCATGGTATCTGCCAGACTGTCCCCCTGGCCGGATTCCTTTAATTTCAGTTTTTCCCGGTCATAAGTAATACGGATTTTTCCGTTGGTCACTTCACCTGCACCGCTTATTTTACATTCTGCTGTTATCTCTTTATCCTCTGTCTCTATTTCCGGCACCTCAATGTCTACGATCCCTTTGGATGCGGCCCTGACTGACACACACAGAAACATGGATAGCATCAATGACAAAAGACTCCATTTCATTATTCTCTTCATAGGCTTCTGTATCCTTTCTCAGGGAGGGACCTGAAGCCCCTCCCTGCATTCTTTAAAATGACGTGATCAGTTCTGCCGCATATTTTTCGATCAGTGCGGCATCTGCCGTATTAACGGCCTGGTCTTTATTGACATCTGCTGCTTTTAAGTCTTCCTCTGCTATCTCTGTCAGTTCCGCACTTGCTCTCAGTACAGAGGCTGCATCACTGGTATTGATCTTGCCATCATGGTTCACATCACCCAACAGCCGCACCTTTGTCAGACTTTCCGTGAGCATAGCCGCAGCGTCATTGATCTCCTGCTGCAGTGCATCCCCATTATCAAGCACCTGCCTTGCGCTGTCCAGTGCCTCCTGCAGGCCTGCAAGGGAAGTATCTGTATAGCTGCCTGCGTTTTTCAGGATATCTTCTGCCATCTGGACAGCCGATTCCAGTGCTGCTTTGTTTCCGCGCACCTGCATGTTTCCGATAGCCTCTGCCACAGCCTCATAAGCCTGGGAGACCTGAGCCCTGGTACGGTCTTCATTTTCCAGCACTGCCGCTGCTGTGTCAATAGCTGTCTGAAGTGCTGTCTGTGAAGCTTCTGTATATTTGTCTGCCTCCTGCATCAGTTCCCTGGCAAGGTCCGTTATATTCTGAAGCCTTGAGGCATCCACTATGTCTTTCAGTTCTGTGAGGGCTGTGATCAGGGTCTCTGTGGCCCGGTTCACATCCTCCTGGGTGGATGTCTCATCAGACAGCACCCCATTTAAAAGCCTGAGTGCTTCTTTCAGTTTCTTTATCCCTGCCGGGCGGTAGACAGATACATCCTGGTCCAAAATAGCCTGTGCTTCTCTGGCAGCTACCTTCGCAGCAGCCGTATTCACACCATGCACCAGTTTTCCCCACGCTTTTACAAGCGCTTCGTAGGACTGATCCACTTCCTCCTGGGAAGCATCGGCTTTTTCCAGGACATCCGCTGCCGCTTTTCTTGCTTCGGAGAATGTTTTAAAGCTCTCTTTGGTGTAATCCTCCTCTGACAGATCCTCCATCCTGGTTACACAATTTCTCAGAATCTCAACATTTACCAGGGCATCCATGGCTGCTGCCAGTTTCTGGGCTGCCTGATCCACTTCCTTCTGATCGGCGCTGTCTGCACCGAGTACAGCCTCTGCCTCCCGGATTGCGTTGTTAAGATCAGCCAGACTCTTCTCTGTATACTTTTCTGTCTGGGCAGCCGTCTCTTTTGCAAGATTCACTGCTGTCTCCAGTTTTGTCTTATCGGCAGGGGCTGCGGACTGTTTTGTCTGAATGAGGATATCCTGCTCTTTATCCGCTGACAGCTCCAGTGTAAATACGGCTTCTGTGCCATCACTGGAAAAACTCTGTATCACTTTTTTATCTGCCACAACCTCATACTCTCCGGCCGGCAGCCTGCTGATGGTTATCTCAGGGGCATGTTCCTTCTCTGTTACATTCTCAAGTGTGAGCGCAATACTGCTCAGATCATCTGCAATACCGGCTTTTGTATATCTTGTCTTATCAAGCTGTACAGCGAACTTGTCTTTGTTATACAGAGTCAGACGCGTGCGCACACCGTCTTTTGGAACAATGGAATATATTCCGTCCGCGTAATCCAGGTCACAACCATATCCGTACAGTCCTACAATGTCATCATCCACAATATTGGCAGATGCTGTCTTCAAACCGCCCCAGAATCCCAGGGATGCCTCGCCTGACCATGCCCACCAGCCGTCAAGACTCGGGATATAATTGTATCCGTTAGTTCCTTTTTCACTCTGATACTGCCAGGACGCTGCACCATAGTTTACATCACTGTCACTGATCTGACCGGAGTTGATGTTGGCCCACCCTGCCAGATAAGCGCCATAGGTGCCCCTCATAATATCGTCAAATTCCTGATCCGATGTATCCGCATAGGTATACAGATAGTCCTGCTGCTGCCATGCCCCAAGCTGGGTCTCATATCCCAGATTCCACCAGGATTCCCCCATATGCCTGTTGTCGGATCCGTAATAATACCAGAGCGGCTGCATGCCGCGGCATGCCAGAGAGGCAAGTGTGACTTTGTCTGTCAGCGCCCCATTGCCGTACATCTTCGCAAGCGTATAGCATGCCTCGAATCCTGTGGTGTCAATGCTCATCTCCGAAGCAAAGGGATATGCCTCAGCAAATAAGATATCTGCTTTTTCCTCCACTTTGCCGGCCAGCCACGCCTGCTCCTCACTATGTCCGTTCTGTTCCAGGGCCTTCAGGATGTTAGGCAGGTTCATCTCTCCCATATTTCCGAAAATATAGGCGCCTCTTCCTCCGTTTTCGTAATTATGTCCGTCAAACATTCCATAAGTAAAATATGCCTTCAGTGTGTTATAGCATCTCAGCAGATAATCATCTTCACTGAGATAATGAGTCATATCAGGGTAGCGCTGTGCGATCTGGTACATATTGTAATAGGTATTGGCCACATGCACATAATTATAGGATCTCCAGGTGCCCTGGTCCTTTGGCGTGCCATCCTTGCCGTCATACCAGCGGTAGACCTTATAGGTATCATGCTGCTGCATATATCCCCAGATAAAGTTTTCCATATAATACTCCAGGGAATCGATCTGGTCCTGCTGGGGGGCAGTGATATTCTTTTCAGAAAGATAGACTGCCGGGGATAATCCAAGGTCATCAGAACCCCCTGCCATCCATTCTTTCCATCCTCCTCCCGGATAATCATCCCAGGATATCTGTTTTCCGGTGGACATATCCCACTGCAGGTATGCTCCGTTGTACCCTTTTTCCGTCTTTGCCTGCTGCTTGTCCACAAGAAAATCCGTGTTGCTCTGGATCAAAGTCTCTATGGGTTCCGTAGCATAATACTGCAGCACACTTTTCTTATCTTCCCCATAATTTACTGTCACATAGTTCTCTCCCAGGTCAGAGAAAGCGATCTCATAGATCTCATAGCCATTTCTGTCTTCCTTTTTTGTTATCTCTGCGCTGTCTGAATCAGCAGTCACACTGTTGATCTGTTCCTTGCATCTCACTGCCAGCGTTGCCTTCATATCCTGGGGGATCACCATTCCCGGAAGGGAGACCGCATCCACGATCCCGGCTTCATAGAGGATGTCCCGGAGGTCCGAATAATCTGATGCCCAGTAAAATGTAAATCCATACGTCTGTTCCGCTTCCGGCTCAAGGCTCAGGGCTGTTGCCGGCAGATAGCCTCCCGGACGGTCTTTGGATATCTCTTTGGAATGGATATAATACTCAACCAGACCTTCCCAGCTCGGATCCTTTTCCGCAAACGGCCCTTCCTTAAATCTGGCCTTATCTTTAAACTCCAGCGAAGTCCCGTCATCAGGCACCATAACTAAAAAGGAACCATCCCCGTTTGGCCGCTGCCAGTAAATGTAAGAACCGTCCTCTGCCACATAAGAATGACGGGCCACATTCTGTTCATAGATTCCCTCCTGGCTGGTATTCCACCAGGAATTCATAAGAAGAGGCAGGCCCAGATCCGCAATCTCAATCGTTTCATCTGCTGTATTCTGTATATTGATGGACCAGTTGAGCTGGTTCCCCTCCTCATTTAACCGGTAAGTCTCACGCAGCGCAAAATCCTTGATGCCGTATTTCCCGGCAGATGGCGATTCATAGGAAACTGTGACCGCGTCATCTCTTCTGGACACCTTTCTGGTATCATCAGACCAAGAGGTAAGCGCCGGATAATAATCAGAATCACCTTTTTTTACAGTTAATTTCACATCGCCTGTCCAGCGGGAATCATCCACGTCAAACTCCGGCTTTATGGTGGGGTTCATCACATAATTGGTCCCGTACTCATCCCCCGGATTTGAAAGCTTAAAAATACCGCCGGTCTTCTCGTCAATATCTACGGTAAAGTAATCTGACTGCAGCTTCAGATTCACCTCTTCATTATACGCAAAATCCACTTCGTCAAAAACGATACTGGTCTCTCCCTGGGCATCCCAGTCATCCGCGATCAGTTCTGCTGTGTGGATACCCGTAAAATCACTCACCGGCATACCGCTGCCCGGTGCCAGCACATACATGTCCTCATCATTTACTTTATAGTAGGCATCTATGGTCTGTGCCTGGCTGTCATAGTCAATACGGAACCAGCCCTGTGACTCTTCATAGGGGATGATCTTCTCCGTTGTCTCCCCCTGATTTACCACAGTAAAACGGAGTGTCCCGTCTCCCATGCGCATCATCTGGGCAAAATTCTCCTCAGATGAATCCAGAGATGTCCGCAGTATGGCCCCTCCTGTCTCATCTGATGAAAAACCGCTCCATTTGGCTTCTATGGAATAATCCTGGTCGCCTGCATTCCTCTTTACCGTACTGATTCCGTCCCCTGCATTTACAAGAACCAGATGTCCGTCTTCATATCTCACATCACCGTCCTTCCCATACCAGTCATCTGTCAGAACAGGCCCGGTAAAATCTGTGTTTTCTGCTGTGCTATACTGGGCCTCCTTCACAAAAGTGCTGTTGAACTGTAAGAAGTCAACAGATACAGGAGCTGAACCGCCCCATTTCTGTGCTCTGAGTTCAGCTACATGCTTTCCTCCGAAATTGGACATGGCCTCACCATTTCCCTCCAGGGGAATGTACTCATCCTCATCCCCTGTCCTGTACACAGCGATCACTGTCCCGTCATCACTGTTATATCCAATCTGGAACCAGCCTTCTGTGTCTGCGAAATCCGTTTTCGTGGTATAAGAGGTCTGCACCTTATCGTTGATCAAAAGCAGCTTCAGCTCCCCGTTGCTGAAACGCTGGATCTCCACCAGATTATTCTCTGTTCCATCGGAGACACGGAAGATGACTACGGAATTGTTTCCCTGGGTATCGGCAGAATAGCTGCTCCATTTAGTCTCAACGGTAAAATCGCCGTTTCCCACATTTCTTTTTATAGAAGACACAGGTCCG
>ERZ507155.143-NODE-143-length-11106-cov-3.4063_pt1 | contig 11106 bp, 9 predicted proteins | sample MGYA00513771_ERZ507155 | MGnify/ENA metagenome assembly ERZ507155
AGAGCGCAGAAAAAAATCCGTATAAGATATGGTCGGCTTTCTGATTGCGGACGCTCACAAGAGCAAGAACAACACCGCAGACAAGACTGATGATTAAAGTCACAGCCATGATGCCAAGTGTCCATGGAAGTCTGGAACAGATGACAGAGGACACCGGCATCTTATAGTGGATACTTATGCCGAAATTTCCATGGAGATTGTTTTTTACAGTGTCAAGAAACTGTTCGGGCAATGGTTTATCCATGCCATAATATTCCCGCATTTTCTCGATCTGTGCTTCACTGTATTCCGTCGTCATATCTTCCCCTGAGACAGAGGAAGAATAACGAAAGGGATCCCCCGGCATCAGCCGGGGGATAAAAAAATTAAAGATGTAAATTACCAGAAATGCTCCGAAAAACATGAAAACTTTTCTCTTCATTTTTTACTCCCGAACTATCTGGACATAAAGGAAAGACGATTTTGTTCTGCCTGCTGATAAGCGTACGTTTTCATCCATCCGTCATAATAGTCTTTGCGGTACATGGAGTAGGAAGACTGGTTTGCGACAACGATCAGAGGAATCTCATCACTGACGATTTTCTGAATATCTTTAAACATCTGAAGACGTGCATCAAAATCGGTTTCATCTGCCTGGGCTTCACACAGTTTTGTAAGTTCTTCATTGGAATATCCGATCGGTCCCATAGAGTGAGGATTTCCGCCTTTATTTTTAGAAAGATCAGAGAAAATCGTTCTCATATAAGTCGGAGGGTTGTTGCCCCAGCCTCCGTTTCCGACAAGTGCAAATTCATAGTCACCAGAATTGATCATTTCATCTCTCGTAGAAGATTCGTAGGAAACAACTTCAACTTCAATGCCGGCTGCCTCCAGATCAATCTTGATCAATTCTGCTATACTGACATCATTTCCGCTGTCAGCTGCCAGAAGCGTAACCTTGAGATCTTTTCCATCAAAAGCTGCTTTTGCTGATTCAGGAGCATATTCATATACGGTACATTCGTCATTATAATACAATCCGCCTTCCGGGACGTATCCGGCGCTCCCAACGCTTCCAGCGCCGCGAAATACACTGTCCACGATATTCTGTCTGTTCAGTGCATGGTACAGGGCAGCACGCAGTTCTTTGTCGAGAAATTCCGGACATTTTTCAAAGTTGATCAGCATTTTGTAGCCCATATCGTTTGATTTCTCAACAAGACCGATAGATTCATCGTTTTTATAGCGATCCATAAGGTCGATCGGCATGGAAGTGATATCAATCTCACCATTTTCAAATGCGAGCAGCGGATCACTGACAGGTACAAAGAGGATACGCTGTGCAGCAGGCTGCATCGGTACAAAATTATCAAAAGCCGTAAATTCATAGCTTCCGGAGGCAGCGTCATAGGAGGTACACATATAAGCGCCGCTTCCAGTCAGATATCCGTCACCTGTGTAAGTATATGGATCGTCCACATTTTCCCAGATATGTTTTGGGATAATTTTAAAAGAACCGAGACTGGACAGTGTGTCGGCGCTGACTTCTTCAGCAGTGATAGAGATTGTCTGATCATCAATGATCTCATAACTTTCTACCAGATAATCTTCTCCTGTGCCGAGTGAATTGGAGACCGGCGGAAATTCTTTATAATAATCGAGAGAAAATGCGACGTCTTCCGTTGTCAGATCATCCCCGTCATGGAAAGTCAGACCGTCATACAGTGTAAAAGTGAAGACGTTGTCCTCCACGGTCCAATTTTCGGCAAGCCAGCCGATATCCCCATTTTCGTCTTTTTCCAGAAGGCTGCCATACACAAGCGCTGCCTTTGCCTGTCCCGGTCCTCTGGACTGATGCAGAAATGGATTTGGTGTTCCCCAGTCTGTTCCACCTTCCAGTTTTAATGTTTCTACTTCATACGACGGTTTATCTGCAGCGAGGACTGATGCAGGAGCAAGTGCAAAGAAAGACGCTGCCGACACAATCAAGCAAAAATTTATTTTCTTCATAGTAAAATTCTCCTTTTTGTTTGATTATATAATACACAATTATTTTTACAAGCCCCGCTGGGGGATATAAAATTTACTTTATTGAAGATATAGAGATATTTTCCTTAAGTCCGTCGCTGTAATGCAGCTCGCCGTCGTCTGTCACAAAGAGAGCATAGATTCCAGGAAGGCTGTCAATCAGTTCCATCCCTTTTTCAAGTCCAAGTGCAAAACAGGAGGTACTCAGCCCATCTCCATCGACAGAGAAATCTGAAAAAATAGTGACAGAGGTGAGATGATTTTCATACGGATATCCCGTTTCTGGATTCAGAATATGGTGATAAAATTTGCCGTTCTCTTCAAAATTCCGCTCATAAGTGCCGGAGGAGACGACAGACTGGTCTGTCAAACTGACAGAAGCAAGCGTCTCATTGCGCTCGGCAAACGGTTTCTGAATGCCGATGGTAAACGGTGTTTTGTCAGGCTTAGAACCAACACATAACACGTTTCCGCCGAGATTTATGATGGCGCTTTCCACTCCGTTTGAGAGCAGATACTGCTTCAGACCGTCTGCGATATATCCTTTTGCGATTCCACCCAGATCAATCTCCATTCCTTCTTTCAGAAAACGAATGCGGTTTCCCTGGAGATCTACATTTTTCCAGCCTACGTGCTGAAGCGCTTTTTGGAGTTTTTCATCTTCCGGCACATGAGGATTTTCAGAAGAAAAATCCCAGAGAGAGGACACGGGGGCGATCGTGATATCGAAAGCGCCGCCAGAGAGACGGCAGTATTCCAATCCTTTTTGGATCAGATCGGCTGTCGGGTCAGACAAGAGATAATAATCGCCGTCTTTCTCAAGCAGCCCGTGATTTAACTTATAAATTTCACTTGTCTCTTTCGTGCGGCTGAATAAATTCTCATATTCCTCACACAAATCCATACAGCCATCGAGCAGGGACGTATCGGAAGAATCATAGATAGTGACGGTAATCACCGTGTCAAAATGAAACTCAGTGACATGAATCGGCGCGCTGGAAGAGGTACTCTGTCTGGAAGACTGCATGAAAAAGAATGCAGCGATAGTCGCCGCACAGAGCAGCAGAATACCGGGCAGCCTGTGATTTTGATTTTTTTTCATAAATAAACCCCTTTCGTTTGTTATAGGCGGAAAACCACTGCCTTTAGGCAGCGGGAGGAGCCTTATAAATTTTTTGAATCATATTTCTTATTTCATAACGAAAGTCATGAGCGTTTCAATCTTATTTATAAACAAAAAATAAAAACATGTCAATGGCGTTTGATTGCGTCGGAAAGGAATGTGTGTTAAAATTTAAGAAAGAAAATGGAGGAATGAATATGAGTAAGGAACCGATTGACTTTAGCTTAGAAGAATTATTAGTCCTGGCGGAAGGCGAGCAGAGAAATGTTCAGTACGCAGTAGGATTTTATTATGAAAATGGAGTAAAGACACAGGTGGATCTGGAGAAAGCTGCGCAGTGGTATAAAAAAGCGGCAGACCAGGGGCATGAAGAGGCACAGCTGCATCTGGGACTGCTGTATGCACAGGGCAAGGGCGTGGAACAAGATTACCAAAAGGCGGTCAGCTGGTTGAGACGCGCGGCAAATCAGGGAAATGCTAATGCACAGTACAACATGGGACGATGCTATGAAGAAGGTCTGGGTGTCAGTAAAGATGAGTCAAAAGCGTTTTCCTGGTTTTTAAAGGCGGCAAAACAGAATGAATACCGCGCAATATGCTGTGTTGGACTTTATTATATGTCAGGAATCTGTGTGGAGAAAGATGAGAAAAAGGCATTTTCTTATTTTGAAAAAGCGGCAAATGCAGAGATACCGATTGCGCAGTACAATCTTGCAGTTATGTATCAGTATGGCTCCGGTGTGGAAAAAGATACGGCAAAGAGCAGAATGTGGATGGCAAAAGCAGCCCAGCACGGATTTCCGCTTGCAATAGAGATGATGAAACACGATATTGAGGCCCAGCCGGAAGCCTGAAAAGGAAAGACAGGATAAGATATAAGAGAATTAATCAGCGGGAGAAAGGAATACTCCCGCTGAAACTATTGAAAAAAGAAAATAGATCCCGGATTCGGAAGCTTTTGTCAATCAACGATCACCTATGACAGTGAGATTTTGTGTCTATCTGAATTTTATGAAAAAATTTACAGAGGACTGTTTTTTTCAGACATCGTTTTCAGTTCACGGATGACAGAAAGATTCAAAGGAATTGACAACGCAAAAGCTGCGAGGTCAGCCACTGGCTGCGCAAGCTGGATACCGGTCAGATTCAGAAAAAGCGGCAGCAGAAAGATAGCAGGAAAGAAAAAGATACCTTGGCGGGCAGAGGCAAGCACGCTTGCCGGAACCGTCTTTCCGATTGTCTGAAACAACATATTATTCAGTGTAATCCATCCGAGAAGAGGAAAAGTCAGACACTGCATCCGAAGCGCAGTCGTTCCGATCTGAATTACTTCGGCATCTCCTTTGCGGAAAATCCCGATCAGCTGCGGGGACAGAGCAAAGCCAACGACAGCGGCGATCAGGGAAAAGACAGAAGATACTCTGACACAGAACCAGAATGCTTCTCGGACACGATCATACCGTCTGGCGCCGTAATTGAATCCGCAGACTGGCTGGAATCCCTGACCGAATCCAATGAGAGCAGAGGAAGCAAAGAACGTAATCCGCATCACAATTGACATGGCTGCGATTGCGGCATCTCCGTATGGATTGGCGGCAAGATTTAATGCAATTGTGGCCACACTTCCCAATCCTTGGCGGAATAGAGAAGGAAGACCGCCCTTTGCAATCTCAGAAAAACATTTTGGAATGCAGCGGATGTTTTTCAGGCGGATTGGGATGCACCCGGCAAAATGACTGCCGAGCAGGAGCAGCACAAAACTGACAAACTGGCTGATGACAGTTGCAAGAGCAGCGCCTGAGATTCCCATATCAAATACAAAGATGAAAAGAGGGTCTAAAATGATATTCAGTACAGCGCCGCTTGTGATTCCGATCATTGCATAAAAAGCGCTGCCTTGAAAGCGAAGCTGGTTATTCAGGACAAGCTGCGCCGTCATGTACGGAGCGCCCAGTAAAATAATACCGAGATAATCTTCCGTGTAGGGAAGAATCGTATCGGTCGAACCAAGTGCGAGGGCGAGCGGTTTTAAAAATAAAAGACCAAAGACTGCGATGAGCAGACCGCAGAAAAGCGCTGAGAAAAATCCGGCAGATGCAAGCTGTTCTGCTGAGTCATGTTCCTTTGCACCGAGCTTTCGGGATATGGAATTTCCGGAGCCGTGTCCGAAAAAGAAGCCGAGGGCCTGTATGATGGACATAAGTGGAAAAACAACTCCAACGGCAGCCGTCGCACTCGTACCGATTTTACCGACAAAAAAAGTATCAGCCATGTTGTAGAATGAAGTGATCAACATACTGATAATCGTGGGGACTGCCAGTTTTCCAATCAGACCTGGCAGAGGAGCTTCAAGCATCCTTTGAAATTTTTCATCTTGAGATAAGATTTTTTTCACAAATACAGCACATCCTTTCTATCCCAAAACGCTCTTTCATCTGCCAAGATTTGGATCTTAGCGGGACTGGAGCGCATGATCTGAATATAATATACCATGGATAGAAAAGAAGAAAAAGAGGCAGATGAAATAAAATGGTATGTATTTTTTTAAGAAAAGGGGTAAAAAAATGAGAGAACATCTGACAGAAAAGGACGTAAAAAAAATTGAGGAGGAAATTGAGTACAGAAAACTTGTTGTACGAAAAGAAGCGATTGAGGCAGTAAAAGAGGCAAGGGCGCAGGGCGATCTGAGCGAAAATTTTGAGTATTATGCAGCAAAGAAAGATAAGAATAAGAATGAGAGCCGTATCCGCTATCTGGAACGTATGATCAAAAATGCAGAGATTGTATCAGAGGAATCGAGAGAAGACGAAGTAGGACTGAATGATACGGTAAAAATTTATGTGGAAGAAGATGATGTGGAGGAGACATACCGTCTGGTGACTTCAATCCGCGGAAATTCCCTGAAAGGATATATCAGTATTGAATCACCATTAGGAAGTGCCCTGAGAGGTCATCATGTGGGAGATAAAGTGATGGTAAAAGTCAATGACAGCTACAGTTACGAGGTGGAAATCCGTTCCATCGAGAAGACTGGAGATGATGGAACGGATCAGATCAGAAGCTTTTAAAGTTACTTCGTGAAAATCCCATTCGCTTTAGCTGATGGGTAGTTCACGTGATTGGCAGTTCAAAGACGGAGCAGATAACTCTTTCCAGATTTCAGCCAGAAAGAGACAACCAGGCAGAAACTTCTGGGATGGCATTGTCGAACAGGAGAGCAGCAGATCAAGAAATCCAGATTCTTCACGGAGGAGTTCAACAAGGACTCCTCTTTTTTTACAGTATGATAAAAACTGTTCTCCTGACATACTGCACGGGAGTCGAAGGGCAAGACTGGTGCCGCCTGAACCGACACGAATAGCGGCGTCTTGGCCGAATGCGTGGCGGACAGCGCAGAGCAGATCCTTTAACTTTGCAGCATACAAACGCTTTAATTTCCTGGACTGAGCGGCAAGATGACCGTCCCGTATAAACTGGCACAGAGCGATCTGTTCTGCCTTGGATGCTGTCTGGTTGTAGTGATTGGCTTTCGGATGGTACTTTTTAGAAAGTTCAGGAGGAAGGACCATAAAACTGATGCGGATAGAAGGCAGCAGAAGACGAGAAAAAGATCCGATATAGACGACGCCATGACCACCTGAGAGACTCTGGAGGGAAGGAGTAGGTCTTTGAAGGTACACAAACTCATTTTCAAAATCATCTTCCAGAATGATACTTCCCCGATCGGCAGCGTGACGCACCAGCTCAAGACGTCGGGAAACGGGCATGATATCGCCCCATTTTGTCATATGTGCCGGAGAAACATAGATGATATCACAGTTCTTATCACGGCAGTGCACATCAAATCCATAATCTTCAAAGACAGAGATACCCTGCACAAAAGAGGAATTAGGAAAAGAGACACTTTTTCTGTCTTTCAGAAGAGGACATAAAATATTTAAAAGACTCTGAGTTCCGGCGCCAACCACGATATCATCGGGACTGCAGATGATATTTCTATGTGTCTGAACATAGGAAGCAAGCGCCTCACGGAAATCTTTTTCTCCCTGTGGTTCTCCATAGCTTAAGAGGCGTTCATCCTGGCGCAGAGCGCTTTTTATATAGCGGCGCCAGATATCAAAGCGAAAACTTTCACGGTCAACGCCGGAAGAGGCAAAGTTGTAGATAACTGGAAAAGAAGACACGGGTCTGCTCTCCTGAAGGGAAGGCTGGTGTGCAGAAAGTTCTGTCACATAATAGCCGCTTTGCGGGCGTGCGATAATATATCCGTCAGCGGCGAGCTGGAGATATGCAGATTCTACAGTAGTACGGCTGATTTCCAGCTCTCTGGCACAGCGTCTGAGAGAAGGCATTTTTGTGCCGGAAGCTAATCGTCCTGATAGGATCAGATCTTTATAATATTGATAGACTTGGATGTACAGACGTCCTGATGTCTGTTGTAATTCAAGCTGCATGGGAAGACTCCTTTCTGGTCTGCACAAGGCGGATCACATCTGAAAAATTATGATATAAAAAATTGTTTTTTTATATTTTAGAGAAAAAAAAGAAAAAAAGCAACACAGTAACCATTTCTGGGAAAAACAGAAGAAATTTCAGGAATAGACATTGCTATTTTTGAGATGACATGATAAAATCAACCATATAATTGTCGGTTCAAAAAAGATGGACTGGATACAAAATGGTAGAGGAGCAGGATTCATCAGTAAGATGACATACAATGGCAGGGCAGCCGTGTTATCTGAAAGGGGAGACTGCCGAAGGATATCAAAGGCCAGATTTGATATTCTGGGGCGATGCAGAATATGCGGCGCACTGTCACAGATGTGGAGCGCTATCATTGGTTAGGAAGAATATACAAAGAGATGAGACACCGCTTAGCCATGAACGTTCTCGGGAAGGAGTATCTGTTCATGGCATTTTTTTATCAAAAAACAGAAGATAAAGAAATCAGCTTAAAAGGGAGATGCTGAATTAAAGAAGAAACCGATAAGGAAAGAGAGGTAAATTTATGCGTACAGAAACGAAACGCAGGCTGCTTTCATCCGCAATTCTGACGATTGTGCTGGTAGTGGGACTTTCTATGATCGTCTTTGCAGGAGGAGATGAGACAGAGGCAGCCAAGCCAGAGATGTATGCGACATTCTGGGCACTTGTTCCCCCAATTGTAGCAATCGGACTGGCTTTGATCACAAAGGAAGTGTACAGTTCCCTGTTTGTTGGAATTTTAGTAGGCGCCATGTTTTATTCCGGCTTTTCATTTGAGGGAACAATGCTCCATATTTTTCAGGGAGGACTGATCGCACAGCTCTCGGATGAATATAATGTGGGTATCCTGATTTTTCTTGTCATTTTAGGAGCGATGGTCTGTCTGATGAACAAAGCCGGAGGGTCGGCAGCATTTGGACAGTGGGCAGGAAAACATATCAAGACGCGTGTGGGGGCACAGCTTGCCACAATCGCACTGGGAGTCTTGATTTTTATTGACGATTATTTTAACTGTCTGACTGTTGGAAGCGTGATGCGTCCTGTGACAGATAAACATAAAGTATCGCGTGCCAAACTGGCATATTTAATTGATGCCACTGCAGCTCCGGTCTGCATTATTGCGCCGATTTCTTCCTGGGCCGCGGCCGTGACAGGATTTGTAGAAGGAGAAGACGGATTTTCTTTATTTCTCCGTGCAATCCCGTACAATTTTTACGCACTTCTGACAATTTTGATGATGATTTTAATTTCTGTGATGAAAGTGGATTTCGGACCGATGGCCGTCCATGAGAGAAATGCAAAAAAAGGCGATTTATTTACAACGTCGAACCGCCCTTATGCGGATGCAGAAAAAAATGAAAATGTGATCGCACCGAAAGGAAAAGTAATCGATCTTCTGATTCCGATTTTATCTCTGATTGTGTGCTGCGTCATCGGAATGTTGTATACAGGCGGATTTTTCAGCGGTGTGGATTTTGTAACTGCATTTTCACAGAGCGATGCCTCACTGGGGCTGTGCATGGGAAGCTTTTTTGGTCTGGTTATCACTGTAGTTTTATATGTAGTGCGCCATGTAATGTCCTTTAATGAATGTATGGGCTGCATCCCGCAGGGATTTAAAGCAATGGTTCCGGCAATTTTAATTTTAACATTTGCCTGGACATTAAAAGGGATGACAGACAGCCTTGGAGCAGCCGAATTTGTTGCAGAAGTAGTAAAGAACAGTGCAAAAGGAATGATGAATCTGCTTCCGGCAGTGATTTTCTTAGTGGGCTGTGCCCTTGCATTTGCAACGGGAACATCATGGGGAACATTCGGTATTTTGATTCCGATTGTAGTTGAAGCATTCCAGAATACGAATCCGACTCTGATGACAATTTCCATCTCTGCGTGTATGGCAGGAGCTGTGTGCGGAGACCACTGTTCACCGATCTCGGATACGACGATCATGGCGTCAGCAGGCGCACAGAGTGATCATGTCAACCATGTGTCAACTCAGCTTCCGTATGCGCTTTCTATCGCAGTGATTTCGTGTATTACTTATATTATTGCAGGATTTACACAGTCCGCCTGGATTTCACTTCCAGCGGGAATTGTGATGACAGTTGTATTTTTGATTTTTATGAAAATGAAAATGCCAAAAGAAGATACGAACATTTAAAAAAGCTGCTGTATCATGAGAGAAAGCACTGGATTACGGTGCTGCAGTCATGGTGCGGCGGCTTTACTTTTTGGAAATAAAAGTTCACAAAATATTAAAAAAAATTCAAGAAGATTTTCTTATCTTTTTGGGACATACTATATTATAATAAAAAAATAACAAAGATAAGAAACTGTTTTTTAGGCAGGATATATCGCTGTGCTATGCAAAATGAAAAACAGGAAGGGAAGTATACGGGTTCGACAAAGATAGGAGGGAACTTTTTATGGAAAAGAAAATGAAAAAGACGCGAAGGGGAGCAATCGTATTTGCAGCGTGTCTTATAGCCGGAGTTGCTTTTTGCGTGAGTGCGGAACCTTTGAAAGAAAAAGACAGCAGCATATCAAAGAAAAAGGCTGTTGAAATTGCTTTAACTCATGCCGGACTGAAAGAAGAAGAGATTACAAAACTTCAGACAGAACGCGATCAGAAAGAGGGCAGAGATATCTATGAAATTACATTTCAGACAGAGGAACGAGAGTATGAATACGATATCTGCACACAGGACGGAGTGATTTCAAAGATGCAGTTTGAAGTAAAAGAAGGACAGAACAGTCAGGATAAAAATGCTGCAAAGCTTACAGAAGAGGAAGCGAAGAAGATTGCACTGAAGATGGTGGAAGGTGCCGAGGAAGAAGACATCCGTATTGAGAAAGATGAAGACGACGGGGTCTCTGTATATGATGGAAAAATTATATATGAAGATATAAAATATGAATTTGAGATGGATGCAGTATCGGGTGAATTGTTGAATTGGGAACAGGAATCCGTACTGAATTGATGTAAAAAATTTCAGAGGTTTCAGACAGGAATTTTTCCTGCATGGAACCTCTGAATTTATTTTTTCTTTAAAAACCGTTGTCTCTCATACAAAACAGAATCAGGATTTTCAAGTTTATCATATTTCAGCCAGAAAACCCATGATGGGTAGTTCATGACGAGCGAATAAAAATGAACGCCGTGTTAAAAAGCCAGCGCTTTCATTTTTTCTTCCGTCGTTAAAAAGATGCTGACAGAGGCGGCAGATTCATCAAGCTGAGATGAGTCCATCTGGCAGATGGCAGCGATTTTACTTGCGCCGTTGCAGATCTGAATGTGGTCCGAAGTAAAGACAATCATATCCTCAGATACTTCGGTGCGGCTGTCAGGATCCATGCGCAGCACAGCTGTGAAAGATGAGATGCCCTGAAGCATATTTTTTTTTTGGATCGCTGCTTTTTCCAGGGTTTCCTCTGGAAATTCATAATCTGAAAACAGCTGTGACAGCTCTTTTAAAGAGACGTATCCTTTA